>Ga0185299_10000856_pt1 | contig 70715 bp, 63 predicted proteins | sample PaiPotPPA55metaG_FD_128002 | JGI IMG/M metagenome (GOLD analysis project Ga0185299, IMG submission 128002) | Iron sulfur acid spring bacterial and archeal communities from Banff, Canada, to study Microbial Dark Matter (Phase II) - Paint Pots PPA... ...
ACGCTCGCTCCGACGGTTTGTACGCCCACAACAGCGAACAACAACTGCGCGATCACCCCCTTGCAGTCCTATCAAATGACCTTGCAAGACCTGGCCACGGGCCTGACCATGGTGCAGATTCAAGCAATGGGCATCGGTCCAAGCTTTTATTCGCTCGCGGTGAACGGAAGTGGCCGAGCGAGTGCCGGCATCACCTACGTCGACGGAGCCTTGTTCGTGCAGGACGACTGGCGCGTGCGACCCAACATCACCGTCAGCTACGGCTTGCGTTACGAGACGCAGAACAATCTTGGCGATCACGCCGATTTCGCCCCGCGTGTGGGCTTCGCCTGGGGCATTGGCGCGAAGGGAAAGAATGCATCGCCAAAAATGGTACTGCGCGCCGGATATGGAATTTTCTACGACCGCTTCACGGAAGATCTGGCCTTGACCCAGGCGTTGCGCAACGGCGTGATTCAACAGCAATTCCTGGTTCAGAATCCGGCATTCTTCAATCCCAATCAAATCGTGCCGCCGTCCGCGTTCCAATCCTCCACTCTCGCACCGCAGACGATCTACCAGCCCAATCCGAATCTGCGCACGCCGTACACCATGCAGACTGGCGTCAGCCTGGAACGCCAGCTCACCAAGTCAGCCAACGTGGCGGTCACCTATCTCAACTCCCGCGGCGTCCACGCTTTTTATACCAATTTCGTGAACGCAAACTCGCCGGGCGCCCTGCCTCCAAACGAAATTCTCTACCAATATCAGTCCGCGGGTATGTTCAAGCAAAATCAGTTGATCGTGAACAGCAGCGTTCGCATGGGCACCAAGCTCACGCTGTTTGGGTATTACGTCCTGAACTACGCGAACAGCGACACCTCCGGCCCCACCTATATGCCCTCCGACCCGCTCGATCCCGCGTTGGACTACGGCCGCGCTTCTTTTGATTATCGCCACCGCCTGTTCATGGGCGGAACGGTCGGCCTGCCAAAAGGATTCCGACTCAGCCCGTTTCTGATCGCTAGCTCCGGTCCGCCGTTCAACATCACCACCGGCTCTGAGCTCTTCGGCGACGCTCAATTCACCTCTCGCCCTGCCTTCGCCACCTGCACCGCAACTCCTGCGCCCAACGTGGTGCAAACCAAGTTTGGTTGCTTCAACATCGCTCCGGCCCCCGGCGAACCGCTCATTCCGATCAACGACGCCACTGGCCCCGGGCGATTCGTTCTGAATTTGCGGCTCAGCAAATCAATCGGTTTCGGCAAGAAGAACGAAGCTACAGCTGCAACGGGGCCTGGTGGACCGGGTGGCGGCGGAACATTTGGTCGCGGACCCGGTCCCGGCGGCGGGCGGGGCGGCGGTTTGGGCGGCGGACGCAGCGGTGGCATGTTCGATGCCCGCCCAACGAACCGGCGGTACACGTTGACCTTTGCAGTCGCGGCGCGAAACGTACTGAACAATGTGAACCTGGCCATCCCAGTGGGAAATCTCAGCTCTCCACTTTTCGGCCAATCGAACGGCCTCGCCGGAGGCCCCTATTCCTCCAACACCGCCAATCGCCGCATCGACGTCCAAGTCACCTTCGGCTTTTAGATCTGCGTCGAGCACATCAACCCGAGGTTCATTCCTCACGCCCGGTCCTCTCTGCGAAACCTCAACGTCTCTCTGCGTCTCTGCGTTATCCTTTGCCGTTTCTTCCAGCTCATTTTAAGCTAGCGGCTGCGGCGCCACGTGATCCAGCGCCGCGCGCGGCCGAATTCCGCCCAGTAATGTTAAAGGAGCCATCGGTGAGTGACGCGAAACGCCAGGACGAACTAGGAATGAAGCGCCCCATCACCCGGCGCGATTTCTTGAATGGAGCGGCCCTAACGGTTGGCGGAACGCTCGCATTGTCTGGCAATGTCTGGGCTGAGGTCTTCGGTCTGCCGAAATCGCCGATCGATACGCCAGCCTATTACCCTCCCGCAAGAACTGGCTTGCGCGGAAGCCACGATGGCTCCTGGGAAGTAGCCCACGAAATGCGCGACGGCAAACAGTGGGGCCAAGCCGTCCCTGATAACGAGCCCTACGACCTGATCGTCGCCGGCGCAGGGATCAGCGGCCTAGCCGCAGCTTATTTTTATCGCCAGCAAGCCGGCCCGAAGTCGCGTATCTTGATCCTCGACAATCACGACGACTTCGGCGGTCACGCCAAGCGCAACGAATTTCACCCCGGCGGCCGCCTGCTGATCGGCTACGGCGGCACCCAATCGATCGCCGGCCCGCAACTCTATAGCCCACAAGCGAAAGTGCTTTTCAGCGATCTGGGAATCGAGGTTGGCCACTTCGAAAAATATTTCGATCGACAGTTTTTTGCGTCCCGCGGGCTCAGCCACGGAATTTTCTTCGACAAGGAGACATTCGGTGTAGACTGCACGGTAGCCAGCGTAGGAAAACCGTCCTGGGCCGAATTCGCGGCAAAGACGCCGCTGTCGGAAAAGGCCCAGAAAGATCTCGCCAGGCTCTACACCGACAAGATCGACTATCTGCCCAGCAAGACCCCGGCCGAAAAAAAAGTGTATCTCGCTCGGACCAGCTATAAAGACTTTCTGCTGAACGACGCAAAAGTCGATCCAGCGGTGATCTCCTATTTTCAATCCTCGACGTATGGGCTGTACGGCGTGGGAATTGAAGCCGTTCCCGCTGGAGACTTAGCGTATCATCCAGGATTCCAGGGCATGGACTTGTCCGGTCCGTTGGGACCCGGCATCGGTCTGGAAGTGACCCGCCAAGACGCCGAGCCCTACATCTATCATTTTCCAGACGGCAACGCCTCTGTGGCGCGACTCCTGGCGCGCAAGCTGATTCCTGCAGCAGCGCCGGGCGTCACCATGGAAGATATCGTCCTCGCGAAGATGGACTATTCGAAGCTGGATGTGGAATCGTCGCCGGTTCGCATCCGCCTGAACTCCACAGTCATCAATGCCCAGAACGAGGGTGGAGCGGCCTCGGCCAAAGAAGTTACGGTCACCTACGTTCGCGACGGTCAAGCGCGGTCGGTACGCGGAGCGGCCTGCATACTGGCATGCTGGAACATGGTCATCCCGTATCTCTGCCCTGAAATCAACGACAAGCAAAAAGAAGCACTCGCCTACGGCGTCAAAGTGCCCCTGGTTTACACCAACGTCCAGCTTCGCAATCGAACCGCTTTCGAAAAGCTGAAGCTAAGCGGCGTGACCTGCCCAGGCAGCTATTTCTCGGACATTGCGCTGGATTTCCCAGTCAGTATCGGCGGCTACGAATATCCCAAGAGCGCCGACGACCCTTGTGTGATTCACATGCAGCACGTCCCGTGTTCGCCCGGCCTCCCAGCCCGCGATCAACAGCGTGCCGGCCGCAATCGGCTGTTCAGCACAAAATTCGAAACGTTCGAGCAAAACATCCGCGATCAATTAAGCCGGGTGCTGAGCCCAGGCTTCGACCCGGCGCAGGACATTCAAGGCATCACCGTCAATCGCTGGCCCCACGGCTACGCCTACGAGTACAACTCGCTGTACGATCCCGAATGGCCCGCCGGACAATCACCCTGCGAGATCGGCCGCAAGCCCTTTGGTCGCATCCACATCGCCAATTCCGACGCAGGCGCCTTCGCGTACACCAACGAAGCCATCGACCAGGGATATCGTGCAGTCGCCGAAATTACGAAAGCTTGATTGCGGGCAGATCAGAAGAATCAACATGAAGAAACGAAAAACGAAAGTATTGGACGTAGGACAAGTAGCCCGCCGCAAAGCCCGCGAATCCGGGCTGGCCCCAGCGGTTACCCGGGTCATCGCCGACAAACGCAAGCAACCCCCAAAACACAAAAAGCAATTGCTCGACGAAGACCTCTCCAGCTAATTCAAAAGATTCCACTCAATGCACGCCTTCCACGTTCAACCGCATCTTTCGCCCGTTCGCTGCTTTGTCCTTACCCGAATGAACCTAGCGAGCTACAATTCGTGCAGGTAATCTTGCGCCGACTCCATTTCGGTTGTAAATATAGGGGCGCGCTTCCGCGCCTCCCCCGCCGTCAGCTGACGCCGCCAACCAGATAAACCATTTAGAATCAAATCACTGCGCCATTCCGCAGCGTATCTCGTTTATTTTCAAATCACTGCACAAAAACCCAGGGGTAGCACAGACACTCCTGTCTGTGTCCCGGCAGCCCACGCCTCAAACTCAGCCGAGAGACAGACTAAGGCAGTAGGTCCTGAAGTTTATTTAATTAGGCCCGACCGGGCCTAGTTCTTGGATCCTCAACCAGGTTTATGCGCTGGAACTTTCTCATCCGGACGGAACAGAGCAGCAGCGCCGATCTTCTGACGTTCAGCCAGGAATGCGCCGATATCCTCAAGCCCCTTTTTCTCGAAGCCAGTGCAAGTCACCTTCACGGTCCCGTCCGTGTCGATCAGAAAAATCGTCGGCACCGTAGTCAGCCCGTAGGCATTTGAGGCTGAATAGTCTTTGTCGTCCAAAACCATTGGAAACGTCACGCCATATTCGCTGGCGAACTTTTTCGTAGCTTTCGCGTCGTCCTGCGATATCCCCAGAAACGTGACGTCATCTCTTCCACAGCGCTTGAAGAGCCGCTCGATAAAAGGAAATGTGAACTGGCACACAGGGCAAGAAATTTTGAAGAATGCCGCGACCACCGGGCCCTTCTCCACCAAAGCTGCAAGCGAGTAGTCCTTGCCACTGAAATCTTTCAACGAAAAAACAGGAGCAGTAGCTCCAGGTTTGATGTCTCTCATCTCACCACCCGTTCGGAAAAAGCGCGTAACCCACCGCGAAAGCGCCATGTCATGAGTTTAACGTGAACGCAGTACGAGGAAAACACCAAGGCGTAGCAATGTGTCGGATCAGTGGATCTGCCGCGTCTTGCGCTGCATATAGTCCATCAGCAAATACTGCCCCAACGTGTAAGGCGTAGTGAAATACGCTTTGCCGCGGCACATTTCCGTGATCTTTTGCACGAAGTGCACCAGGCTGTAATCACTGGCAAGCATGAACGTGTTAATCATGATGCCCGCCCGCTTGCACTTGTTGACCTCTTCCAGCGTCTGGCCCACGACGAAAGGATCGAGCCCGAAAGCATTCTTGTAGATCCGGCCATCTTCCAGCGTGAGCGCGGACGGTTTGCCGTCGGTGATCATGATGATCTGCCGCATGTCCTTCTTCTGCCGCAGCAAAATGCGTTGCGCCAGGCGCAATCCTTCGCGCGTGTTGGTGTAGTAGGGGCCAACCTGCACGCGAGCCAGTTCACCAATCGGGACTTCCTCGGCGCTATCGTGAAACAAAACCAGGCTCAGCGTGTCGCCGGGATACTGCGTGCGGATCAAATGTGACAAGGCCATCGCTACGCGCTTCGCCGGAGTGAAACGATCTTCGCCGTACAAAATCATGCTGTGGCTGCAATCGAGCAGCACCACGGTGGCGCACGAACTGTAATACTCGCACTGGTGCACCATCAAATCCGAATAAGTAATTTCGATCGGCACTTTCGCGCCATCACGCCGCACCGCATTGAACAGGGTCTCGCTGACATCCATGTTCAACGTGTCGCCAAATTCGTATTGCCGCGACACGCCGCTCGCTTCGATCCCGGTAGCCAGGTCGCGCGTGGAGTGCCGGCCAAAACTGCTGCGCCCCAGTGACCCAAGCAAATCCTGCAAAGTCTTGAAGCCCAGAAAGTCGATGGTCTTGTCGGTGATTTCAAAGCGCGCCTCGGCCTCCCGTCCCTGCGGCTGCCCGACCTGCCCGCGTGCGCTGGTTTGCGGCGGTGGCGTCACTTGCGGTGGCTGCTGCGGATTGATGTAGCCTTCCTCCGCCATCCGCTCCATCAACTTTTCGATCAGGTCGCGTACCGCTTGGCTATCTTTGGCCGCTTGCGGATTTTTCAGCATCTCCCGCAACTCGTCGCTCATCGCGTCTTGCGGGAGCAGATCGCCTTCCTGCAGAGCGCGCAAGATGGCCTCCTTCAAGGCCTCCATCGACTTTTCCGGATCCATTTCCGACACACCGTAGAATTGCGACTCGAATCCGCTCTGCAAGAAAAAATTGCCCAGCCTCTTCACCAATTCTTCCAGATCGATGGCATCGGCCGGCTCACCAACGTATTTTCCGTACCGAACGAATTTCATAGCTGGCCTTTCCTGTTCATCTTCGCCAATCTCGCATGCGTCCGGGTCCGCGCCTGGGACGCATTGTAGGGCGCGCTTTAGCGCGTTCCCGGCCGGCACCGTCAATTAAACTGCCGTCGCGGCCGGTTCGGTGTCTCACGATCGCGCGGTTCGGCCTGGCGCGGCTTCTCCGCGAAATAACCGCGCTCTTCGGAGCGCCCGATGCGCCGGTGTGCCCACAATCCTTCCAGTATCATCTCCGCGGCAGCAGCGGCGACGCCGGCGTCCTTGCGATCAGTCGCGCCCAATTTACCGATCTGGTCGAAGAGCCCTTGAATTTTTGAAAGCTGCTCGTACCGCTCGGACGTCGTCGACAGTTCGGGCAGCTTCAATTCGCCTCCCAACTCAAACCACTGAATCACCGGCTGAAAGCTCACATCCCCAAAACGCTTGCTGAATACGCGGCCAACCGCCGCCCGAATCAATTCGCGCGCAATGGTATCCGCGCCCTTCAACTCGCCTTCATATTCGAGTTCGAGCTTGCCGGTGATTGCCGGCATCGCCGCGTAAATGTCGGCAACCCGCGCAATCCCGCATTTCTCCCCGGTGCGCGCCGCTCGCTGCTCGGCGCTGCTCACCGCGCTCTCCAGCGTGGTGATCGGAAGCCGCTGGCTTACGCCGGAGCGGCGGTCAACACGTTTGTCCTCGCGCGCCTGAAACGCGATCTCCTCCACCACCTCGCGTAAGTACTCAGGAACGTCGATCCTGCGGCTGGCGTCTCGCCCAACCCACGCCTCCTGATTCGTGATGGTCATGCCCTCCGCAACCGTCGCCGGATAGTGCGTGCGAATTTCCGCTCCGATGCGATCCTTAAGCGGAGTGATAATCTTCCCACGCGCCGTGTAATCTTCCGGGTTCGCGGTGAAAACCAGCAGCACATCGAGCGGCAAACGCAGCGGGTAACCCTTAATCTGAATGTCGCCCTCTTGCATGATGTTGAACAGGCCAACCTGAATCTTGCCGGCAAGATCGGGCAGTTCATTGATCGCGAAAATCCCGCGATTCGCGCGCGGCAGCAAGCCATAGTGAATCGTCAATTCGTCAGACAAATCGCGCCCGCCTCGCGCCGCGCGAATGGGATCGACGTCGCCGATGATGTCGGCGATAGTGACGTCTGGTGTGGCCAGTTTTTCGACGTAGCGCTGCTCGCGCGGCATCCACGCGATCGGCGTAGCATCCCCTTCCGCGGCAATTCGCTCGCGGCAAGCGCGGCAGATCGGGTTCAGCGGGTTATCGTTGATTTCGCAGCCCGCCACCACCGGGATCTCGGCATCCAGCAACTGCGCCAATCCGCGGAGAATCCTGCTCTTGGCCTGCCCCCGCAGTCCTAGCAAAATGAAATTGTGCCGCGAAAGCAGTGCGTTCACGATCTGCGGGATCACCGTATCCTCGAACCCGTGAACGCCGGGGAACAACGGCTCCTTCTTCTCGATCGCACGCAGCAAATTCCGCCGCAATTCATTCTTCACGGAAATCGATGTGGTGCCCGCGTCAAAATCCGGAATGTGTCGCAACTCCCCGAGCGTTCGCGGCCTCGGCGTTCCCGGTCGCGACTGTGAAGATGTGCTTACTGTCATGAGTCCCCATTTCGCGCAGCGATTGCTCGCCCGCTGAAAAGCTAATTTACTCCGTGTCCATTTCCGTCGGCGTGGTGGCGCAACATCTCTATCTTCTGTAGATGCGGCGCCCACTGGCGCAGGTACGTCACCAGTCGTTCTTGCCGATCCGCTTCCGATCGCAACTCCAACACTTGCTGCTTCCACATCAAGTCCATGGGCAGCGTTCCCGCCACCACGTACGACAATACTTGCGGTTCGGCGTCTTGAACGTGCCTGGGATAGTCGCCATACAGAATCGTATGGCAGACCTCGTATAACTCCACCAACGCGCGCCGCACCTGCGGGTCGGCCGGGCGATCGCGATCGTCGAGATAATCGACATAGCCTTCCAGGAGAGTGTCTTCGCCAAAACTTTCCAGGTTCATCAGCTCCACGATCCGAAATGGCGCGCGCCCCACGGTCACGATATCCAGCCGTCCATCTTTGTACTCCTTAGCGACGCCCAAGATTTCCGCGGTGCAACCCACGCGCACCACCCCTTTCGGAAGCGACAACAGCATTCCAAACTCGCTCTTTTGTTCGATGCACTGACGAACCATACGGCGGTATCGCGGCTCAAAGATATGCAAGGGAAGGTCGCCGCCGGGAAGAAGAACGACGTTTAAAGGGAAGAGCGGAATACGTTCGGGACGCGTAGCTCCCATAAACTCATCATACCAGACGGCGCAAGGACGGGCAGCAGCACCAAGAAATGCTCGCAAATGAAGAAGCGAATATGTCGCAGCGACGACCTCTTCGGGTGCCGCACCCTTCGACTTTATGGGTGCGGGTTTTCGGTCGACGAACTGCGGGTCGCGCACCTGCGCTCATCTCACGCGGCCTGAAATCGCAGATGAGAAATTTGGAGAGCTACGCGATCTCCGCAAGCAAAGTCTCCATCTCAGACCGTGCGTGCTGATCGCCTTTCTTATCCGCGGCAGCGATCCCGATAGAAAGCACCTGCCGCGCCTCCTCAGCCCGCGCCTCGCGCGACAGCATCTGCGCGTACATCAAATAAGCCGGCACATAGTCCGCATTTCGTTGCAGCAATTCGCGGAAGTGCCCATCCGCAGCCGACGTGTCGCCGCCATTCATGCACTCCATAGCCAATCCATAACGCGAAAATGCATCGTCAGGTTTCTTCGCCACAAACTCTTCCAGCATCTGCCGCCGCGTTTTCTTTTGGTCGCTCATAGACGGTCACTATTATACGTGCAGCGGGAATTGCCCCAAAACGAGGAAGCTTCCAACTGCTTTTCTGCATCACGCAGCCTCGGATGACCGCCCGGATGTCAAGCCTTCCGAATTAGGGCGAGTAGCCTCGGGATCACTTTCAGAATTCAACTGTATCAATAGAGTTAATCACGAACCAACGCTGGCGAGAAAGTTAAAACCTGAGGATCGGACCAAACGTGATCCGCAGGTTGTTGTGCGCGCCATTGTTAAAGTATATGTCGTCGCCCAATTCGAGACGCAACCCCAGCGGACCCAGACTTGCCTCCACTCCTGCTCCCGGATACATTGCCACGTTCAAGCTGGAGGTACGGATGCCCAGGATCGTGCTCTCAACGGGGCTAAGCGGTAGAAGGCTTGGGCTCAGGCGGAAATCCATAAATCCGCCTTTCAGAGTGACAAATGGACGAAATCCACCCTTGTCGGGCTGCAGCGTAGGCCCGAACAAGCCATGAGTGACGCCAATCGACGTGCGTTCAATCGCGGTTATATCGCCGTTCGTGATGTTGCGGAAAGCCTCGTGGAAATTGATCCCATAGTCGTAAGCAAGTTCCCCTTCCATCATCACCTTGCGATGAATGCGGTAGCCGAACCGTCCGCCTACTCCGAAGTTGTTGGTGTTGGTCTGGGAGATGCCAAGGTAATCGAGAAATATGCCAGCCTCCACGCGACTCTGTGCGTACAACTGAGGAGAATTTCCGCACAGCAAAACAGTCATAACGATGGGAGCGAACCAGCGCCACATAGCGTGCACCTCCTGTCCGTTACTATATAGCTGGACATGGAGCTTGGGCCAGAATCGCGCTAGTGGACAGGGGGAGAGCACTCTAGGGCATCGGATCTTAGCAAACCGCGCGCAAATGGCTCGACAGGTCTTGGTAGGTCGCGCTATCGGACATCTGAAGGCAGACCGGCGATACCTTCGGCGTGGCGCGCGGTTCGTTGCGGCACGAGGAATGCTAGCTGACGCCGCCAACCCACATCGGAGTACTCGTTGGCTGCTGGCTTCCGCCCTCCGGCTCCTCGGTGATCGCCAATGCTTTCGTCTGCGCCATCACTTCCGGCGGATCGTCCACCATCTCTCGGATTTTTCCGCTAGCGTCCGGCCAGAACGTATGCGAGGGCATCGGCTTCGCTCCCGCTTTCTTGGGTATCAGCCACAACTGCAAGACCTTGTTGCCCTTCGGCATCGGCATCTTCTGTCCGGTAATGTAGATACCGAGTTCCGGATGCCACGTGGCCTGCAGCATCGGCATTTCCTTGTCGTTTGGCATGATATCGATCTTCTTCGAGCTCGGATCGGTGAGGATCCAGGCTTCATGCTTGGCTTCGGTCAATTCCTGCTCTAATTGCTGGCGGTGCTTGAGTTCCGCGGCCGCGCGCGCTTTCACCTCTTGCACTTCCTTTTGCAGCCTGCGCGCGTCCCAGGTCGAGTACGCCGACAAAAGCAGCAGCGCGGCCACGCCGGCCCACAGCCAATAGGGAATCGAGGCGCCTCGCGACGGCGTTGTCGTGGGTCGCGCGGCGCTTTGCTCGGCTCGAACGGTCCGCATCAATCGCGCCTTCAGCATCTCGGAAGGTTCCGCGGGTGGCGCAAGGTACGCCAGCTGGCTCACCAGGAAGCGCGCTTCCTCCAGCGCCTTGGCACACTCCGGGCAGCCCGCGGCCAGGTGCGCTTCCAGCATCGCCCGCTCGCTCGCATCGAGCGCACCGAGGGCGTAACCCTCGATCAGCTCCCGGAATTGATCCTGTTCACTCACGATGCGGTCTGCAATCCTTCCTTCAATCGCAACAATCCGTTCCTGATCCAACTCTTCACCGTACCCAGCGGCTCGTGGAGGGCATTCGCGATCTCGCTGTGACTTAGGCCCTCAAAGTACGCCATTTCGATCGCCTTCTTCTGAGGGGCGCTGAGCGTCCCAATCAAGGAGCGAATACGCTCTGCCCGGCGCTTTTCATCAAGCGCCTTCTCATATTCCGGAGCCTGCGCGATGGCCGGAAGCTCCTCGGTCTGGTCCTCGCGGCGGCGTTGCCGTTCACTTTTCAGTCGGAGATGGTCGAGCGCACGGTTGCGCGCCAGCGTCAGCAGCCAGGGAACGAAAGGGCCGCGAGCGGATTGATACAGGGCGGCATTGCGCCACAGCTGGAGAAAAACGTCCTGGCAGACTTCCTCCGCGGTCGGCGCCTGCTGCAAAATGCGCACAACCAGCGCGTACACAATGCGGGAGTGCCGGTCGTAGAGCTCCTCAAATGCGCTCACATCCCTGTGAAGAAGCCGCTCCACCAGCGTCGCGTCAGACGAGACGCCATCGCCATACTTTGAGGTCATGGCCGCCAGGAACACAGGTTAGGCTTTCTTCGTCTCCTGTAGGATATACGTCAAAACCAATTGAGCCGGATGAGTTTACTGCCTCAAGGCTTTCCACGCGAGAGTATTTGGTTCGCGACGTTGAGGGATTGCTCGACACACGCGCCGATCGCTGGGCCGCGAACGTAATTGCCCACCAACCACAGATTCGGGAACCTCCGCCGGTGGTCCTCGATGGCCCCGAGCCTTTCCGCATGACCCAAATTGTATTGAGGTAGTGCACGCGGGTAGATGGTCACATTGGAGAAGCTAGGCGCTCCGTGAATGGCCAGCAGGGGCGCGATCTCGCTATGAACCAGAGAGCTGAGTTCGCCGGGCTGCAGGGTTGCCGCTCGTGGATCGGTCGCTCCGCCAACGAAGCTAGTCAGCAGAACCTGGCCATCGGGTACGCGCCCCGGAAATAACGAAGAATTCCAGACCGTGCCGAGAACCCGCAATCCAGCGGATCGCGGCACCAAAAAGCCGAAGCCAGCGAGTGGGTGACCAACGTCCGAGCGTCGATAGCCTAGCGACACTACTGCCACGGGGGCGTATTCAATCTCGCCCAATAACGATTCCAGGTTTCGGTTCACCTCGTGCAGAAGCCCTGCGGCTACATCCGTGGGCGTTGCGATCACTAGGTTGTCGGCCAGGATCGTTTCTTCCTGGCTTTGCATTTGGATTGTCACGTGGAAAGAATCGCCGACACGATTCGATTCGATGCGAGTCACGCGGGCGTTCAACTGAAGTTTCTCGCCGAGTCGTGTAGCGAGCGCGCGAGGAAGAGTTTCCGCGCCATCGCGAAAACTCAGCAACATGGGCCGCTGTCGAGGGCCCTCGCCAGACTTTGCCATCATGCCGCGGATGACGCTTCCTTTCCGTTTTTCCGCGTCATGCAACATCGGGAAGGCGCTCCGCAGACTGAGCCGCTCGGGATCGCCCGCGTATACGCCGGAAACGAAAGGGCCCACGAGCCGGTCGAGCAACTCGGCAGAAAATTTCCGGCGCACGAAAGCCCCCACGGATTCGTCCTGCTCGGGAGGGTGGCTTTTACCTAGGAGATCGCGGGCGATGGCCCATTTTGTTTGCGCGCTCACCAGATCGGACGTGAAGAATGCCGGAGGGTTGAGCGGGACCTGCTTTAGAACACCGGCGACGAGCACATAGCGCGACGCGTGCGGCGGCGCCTGTACGATGTCACCAGCAATGCCTAGCTCGGTGCATAATGCGAGGAGCGGCGCGGTGCCGCTAAAGCTTTGCGGCCCAAGTTCCAGCAAGTAGCCGTCGCGCCGCTCGGAACGAATCGAACCCCCCGCGCGCCCGCAAGCCTCGAGAACCTGTGCCGCAATACCCGCTTTTCGCAATGCATGGGCGCACACCAGTCCCGAGATTCCTCCACCAACGATGAGCGCGGGGACGTGAAGGGTCATGGCGCGGCGAAAGAGCTCGCCATATCAGAGTGTTTTCGAGAACAAAGGTTTGGCAGCCAGTTGCTGGCGTTCCAGGTACGGATCGAAGATCATCGCCAGGTTGCGAATGAAAATTCGCCCCAGCCAGGTGGTGCGAACCTCCCCGCGCTCCAGCAGCACCAGCCCATCGTCGCGCGAAGGTTCCAGGCGTCGCAACTCGTCAGCAAAATATTCATCGAAGTCGATGCCAAACTCTCGCGCCACTTCATCCTTGATCACGATCGTATGGCACAGCAGCCGGCTGATCACCGACCGCCGCAGACGGTCATCCACCGAGAGGTGATACCCGCGCATGGTCGCGATCCCACGGTCCGCGACCGCCTTCTCCCAAGACGGCAAGTCCCGGTGATTCTGCGCGTACGCGTTCTGGATGCCGCTGATGGCAGTCACTCCCATTCCGTACAGGTCCGCGCCTGCCTTCGTGGTGTAGCCCTGAAAGTTGCGGTGCAGCGTGCGGTTACGCTGCGAAACCGCCAGCTCGTCGCCCGGTTTGGCGAAGTGATCCATGCCTATATAAAGGTAGCCGGCTTCCAGGAACTTCAGCATGCCGGTGCGGAAAATCTCGAACTTCTGCATGCCCTCCGGCAAAAACGCCACGAACGCGCCTTGCTGTTTCTTCAGCCAGGGAACGTGCGCGTAGCTGAACAGCGCCACCCGGTCGGGAGCCAGCTCCAGAATCTGCTCGACGGTATGTCCGAAGCGCTCGGGAGTCTGATGCGGCAAGCCGTAAATGAGATCGACGTTGATGCTATCGAAGCCCAACGAGCGTGCCGTCGCAATCAGGTCGCGAGTCATCTCAAAAGGCTGAATTCGGTGGATGGCTTTCTGCACGTCGGGGTGAAAATCCTGAATGCCCATGCTCAGCCGGTTGAATCCAAGCCGCCGCAACGTTTCCAGGTGGGCACTCGACGTAACCCGCGGATCGACTTCAATGCCAATCTCCGCGTCTAGTGCGAAATTGAATCCCTCGCGCGTCGCCCCAAACAAATCTTCAATCTGCGCCGGCGTGAGATACGTCGGCGTGCCCCCGCCCCAGTGAAACTGCACCACGGAGCGTTCCTTCGACACGCTGCGGCTGACGCATTCCAGCTCGCGCTTCAAAACACCGAGGTACGGTGGCGCCACCGCTTTATCTTTTTGGATGATGACGTTGCACGCGCAGAACAAGCACAGGCTTTCGCAGAAGGGAATATGCATGTACAACGATACCGGTGCTCGCGCGCGGTCGGACTTTTCGTGCACGCGCTCCAGGTCATCCGGTCCAAACGCATCGTTCCAGACCGGAGCTGTCGGGTAGCTGGTGTAGCGCGGGCCCGGGCGATTGTATTTCGCCAGAAACTCTTCGCTGACATGAAGCTCGTCGCTCATCTGCCGCAGAGTTGGATTAGCAAGTGTCACGGTCATTCGACCTCAGCGTCACCGAACCGCGGGCTTCGCTTCAGGCAGCTCGGCCTTCTTGCCCGTTTCGATGAAGAGCTGCGCGCTCTCGACCGGCGTGCCCGGCAAAATCCCATGACCCAGATTCAAAATATGTCCCACTCCGCCCAACGCCCCCGCCGCATCGAGCGTAGCCCGTCGAATCTTCTCCGGCGGCCCAAACAGCACCGCGGGATCGACATTGCCTTGCAACGCCGTGCGGGGTCCCAGCATCTTCCGCGCTTCCCGTAAATCGATGCGCCAATCGACACTAAGCACGTCCGCGCCGGAGTGCGCGATCGCCGGAAGCAGGTGATGCGAAGCCTTGGTGTAGTAAATGACCGGAACCTCGCGATCGATCCGGGTGATGATCTCTCGCACCGCGGGCAGGGCATAGGTTTCGTAATCCGCCAGGCTCAGTTCGCCGCACCAGGTATCAAACAACTGCACCGCCGCCGCGCCCGCCGCGATTTGCGCCTTTAAGTATCCCACTGTAGCTTGCGCGATCTTGAATAAGAGCGTCTCGAAAGCACCCGGATCGTGATACAGAAAATTCTTGACGGTCGCGAAGCCTTCCTTCGTTCGACCCTCCACCATGTAACAAGCCAAAGTCCAGGGTGCCGCGGCAAAACCAAGCACGGGCACGGTTGGCCCCACCTCGCGCACGATCCTTCGGATGGCCTCCATCAGAAAGCCCGTCTCCGCCTCCGGATCGAAAACACTGAGTTTTTCGACATCAGCCTCCGACCGCACCGGCTCCGGCAAATTGGGTCCGGCGTCGCCCAGCTCAAATTTGAGTCCCATAGCTTCCGCCGGAATCAAAATGTCGGAAAAAACGATGACCGCATCCACGCCCAGCCGCCGAAACGGCTGCATCGATACTTCCAGAGCCAAGTCCGGCGTCTTGCAGACCTCCAGAAACGCATGCTTGGCGCGGATCTCCCGATACTCCGGTAAGTACCGCCCCGCCTGCCGCATCATCCAAACCGGCAGACGCGGCACCGCCTCGCCGCGGCAAGCGCGCAGAAACAGCTGTTTGCGATCCAAAGGATCACTCTGCAAACTCATGGGTCTATTCTCCCAGAAGCATAGCAAATCCCTGTACCCCGCGCTTGATGCACCGTCCCGCGGTCCATGCTCAAGCGGGCCGCAAACAGCTGCGCTATACTCAAAGATTGACACTCGCCCGCGACTCCGGAAGTACCCGCTGGTCGGCGCCTCCGGATAACTCGCCGCGAAAAGCATCCAATGCCTCACATCTTCCTATTTCTGACCGTGCTCGCTTACATGCTGAGCCTCGGCTCTTACGTCCGTTTCCTTCGCTCAGGCCGCGAAATTTCCGGCAGGCTCGGCACGATCTTTCTCGGCCTCGGCCTGGTAGCCCATTATTTCGCACTCCTTGAGCGCTCGCGCGGACTCCATACCGTCCCCTATCACGATCTCTACGGCTCGATGTCTCTCTTTGGTTGGCTGCTCGCCCTCACCTACCTAGGGCTTGAGTTTTTCCATCGACAACGCTCCGTCGGCGCCTTCGTGCTGCCGTTCATTCTCGCGTTCTTCCTCGCCTCCCATCTCGCTCCCACCGACCGCCTCTCTCCCACGGTCGCGCACGGCCCCATCTTCGCCTTCCATGTGACCCTCAGCATTCTCGCTTACGCCGCCTTTGCGCTCTCGTTCGTCCTTAGCCTGATCTTCCTCGTCGAGAACCGCCTGCTCCGCAATCGTCAGCTCAGCGAACTCGTCTGGCGTTTGCCGCCCCTGGAACTCCTGGAGCGCATGAGCCGTTCCAGCGTTCTCGTGGGCCTGATCTCCATCGCCGTCGGCACCGTCCTCGGTTTCATCTGGGTCGATCGCCTCACCGGCCAATACTGGTATTACGACCCGAAATACGTTATTACGCTGCTGGTGCTTTTGCTCTACGCCGCGTATCTCCAGCTTTCGCGCACCACGACGTGGCGCGGCGCGCGAGCTTCGGGCCTCTGTATCTTTAATTTTGTGATTGTGGTGCTTAGTTTTACCGTCGTGAATCTCTATCTTTCGCACAGTCACCGCTATTTTTAGGGCCAAACGGTCGCGAAGGGAGCGCGCTAGTAAAGGAATGGAAATCGTCCTGGTCGGCCTGAACCATCGCACTGCGCCCGTCGAGGTGCGGGAGAAGGTGTCTTTCACCGCCGATCAGGCCCGCCGCGCCGCTGACGAACTCCGCTCCCGCGGCATCCTCGAAGAAACCCTCGTCCTCTCCACCTGCAATCGCAGTGAGGTCTACGGCGTCCCTCCAGAAACGTCGCACAACTGTCTTTCAGGGCTCGCTTCCTTTCTCAGCGAATTCCATTCCGTTGGTCCCGACATTCTCACCAGCTCGCTTTACCATCACTACGATCGCCACGCGGTCCGCCATCTTTTCCGCGTTTCCGCCGGACTCGACTCCATGCTTCTAGGCGAAGCCGAAATCCTCGGTCAAGTCCGCGAAGCTTACCGCTCAGCACACGAACAAGGCGCAACGGGTCCTGTTCTCAATCGCCTTTTCCAGGGCGCGCTCGAAGTTGGCAAACGCGTGCGTACCGACACCGAACTTGGCTCTCGCCCCATGTCCGTCGCCGCAGCCGGGGTCAAACTCGCCGAGCGTATTTTCGGCAAATTACCCGGCCACAGCGCGCTGGTCCTGGGCGCCGGCGCCGTCAGCGAGCAGGTTGTCTCCACGCTGCGCGACCGTGGCGTCTCCGATCTCTTCGTCATGAACCGCTCCCGCGATCGCGCGGTCGAGCTCGCGCAAAGATTCAACGGCAACTTGATCGAGTGGGCCGACTGGGATACCGCCCTCCTCAAACCTGACGTCGTCGTCTCCTCGATTTCGGCGGACGAGCCGGTCCTCTCGCGTGGCATTTTGGAAGCCGCCATGAACGCCCGCGGGAATCGCGCGCTCTTCCTAATGGACCTCGGCATGCCCCGCAACATCGAAGCCGCCGCCGCTGAGCTCTACAACCTATACATCTACAACCTCGACGATCTCAGCGCTATCGTTCAGCAGAATCGCCAGGCCCGCGAAGGGGAAGTCCCGCGCGCCGAAGCCATCGTCGAAGATCACGTCGGAAAATTTCTCTCCTGGCAGGCCAGCGTCGAACTCGTCGGACTCGTCCAGGCCTTGCGAGCTCGCCTTCGCGCAGAACGAACCAACTTTCTTCACACGCGTCTGGCGTCGGTGACGCACCTCAGCCCCAAAGATCGCGAGCACATGGAAGTCTTGATGGACGAAATGCTCGAAAAGCTCCTTGTCGAGCCCGCCGAACGCCTTCGCGGCGAACGCGAACTCCGCCGCAAGATACAAAACGTCGAAGCCCTCCGCGATCTCTTCCTCTCCGACCGGGACAAAGGATGAAGTCCGGGATGAAGCACCTGCGCATCGGCACCCGCGGCAGCCTGCTCGCAAAATGGCAAGCCGAGTTCGTGCGCAAACAAATCTTCCAGGCCGCCGGAATCGAAAGCGAAATCATCATCATCAAGACCACTGGCGACAAAATGCAGCAGTCAGCGTTGTCACAAATCGGCGGGAAGGGAATCTTCATCAAGGAGCTCGAAGACGCGCTGCTCGAAGAAACGATCGACATCGCGGTTCACAGTGTCAAAGACATTCCCACCGAAGTGCCTCCCAGGCTCTCGTTTCCCGCGATCTGCCGCCGCGAAGATGTGCGCGATTGCCTGGTCTCGGCAAACGGCGAAACGCTCGTCAATCTTCGCTATGGTGCACGCGTAGGCACCGGGAGCCTACGCCGCCAGGCCCAGCTTCGGCACGCGCGCCCCGATCTCGACGTGCGCGACCTGCGCGGCAACGTGGACACCCGCCTTCGCAAAGTGGAAGCCGGCGAGTACGACGCCGTGATGCTTGCTAAGGCCGGACTTGATCGCCTCGGCTGGGCGCATCGCATCAGCGAAACGCTTTCGCCCGACGTCTGCATGCCCGCCGTCGGGCAAGGCGCGCTGGGCATCGAATGTCGCGCTTCCGACGCCGAAACGTCCACCGCCGTCGAAAAATTGGATGACCCCGAAACCCGCTGCGCCATCATCGCCGAACGCACCTTGCTCTCCGTCTTGGAAGGTGGTTGCCAAGTTCCGCTGGGCGCGTGGGCCCGCATCGAGCGCGACGAATTGATGCTCGATGCTTGCGTCTGCTCCATCGACGGCCACCAATACGTCAAGCAGCGTGCCACTGCGCCACCCGATCAAGCCCGCGCCCTTGGCCAGCGCATGGCGCAACTCCTGATCGACGCCGGCGCCCAGAACATCCTCGAAGAAGTGAGCCGCCAACGTGGCTGATCCCGCGGTATCCGCGTCGTCCTCGCCAAGATCATCTCTCGCGGGCAAGTGCATCGTCATCACTCGCGCTGTCGCGCAAAGCTCCGAACTCTTCGAGAAATTGGTGCAACGCCGCGCCATTCCGATAACTCTTCCGCTGGTCTCATTCTCGCCCCCGCAGGACTATGCGGCGCTCGACGCAGCTCTCCGGAGTTGGCGGGAATTTGACTGGCTGCTATTCACCAGCGCAAACGCCGTGCAATCCGTGGTCGCGCGCGCCGCGGCGTTAGGTGTCACCCTCAGCCGCGTCGACAATCGACCTAGCGTCGCCGCCGTCGGCCCCGCCACCAAGGAAGAAGCAACGAAAGCGGGTCTGGCGGTGGATCACGTCGCGCACACGCATCTCGGTGTTGCTCTGGCCGAGGAATTGGCCTCCCCGCTTCGCGACAAAAACGTTTTCCTGCCTCGCAGTGACCGCGCAAATCCCGATCTGCCTGCCGCGCTGAAAAAGCTCGGCACAAAATTGACCGAAGTCGTCGCTTATCGCACACTTCCTCCCAGCGATGTCGATCGCGACCGCGTCACGCGAGTCATCGGGCAAGAAGCTGATGCCGCAATCTTCTTCAGTCCGAGCGCCGTCCACAACCTCGCCGACTTGATAGGGAAGCAAGCATTGACCGAGTTACAGAAGAGGATCGCGATCGTTGCGGTCGGCCCCGTAACCTCGGCGGCCCTCCGCGAATACGGAATTCAACGCATCGTGATGGCCGCCGAAACTACGACGAACTCCGTCATCGACGCGCTGGAATCCTATTTCGCGGCACAAACCGCAGCCGCCGCGACTCATCAGCCTGCCGCAGGAGCCAAGCACCGATGAGTTTCCCAACCCATCGCCCACGCCGGCTACGCCGCACCGAAGCGCTGCGCAATCTGGTCCGGGAAACACGCCTGACGACGGCGGGCCTCATCTATCCGATGTTTGTTTGCCCCGGCACCAATGTCCGTCAGGAAGTTACGTCCATGCCGGGCGTCGCGCAGCAATCCGTGGACAAACTCCTGGAAGAATGCCGGGAAGTCGAATCGCTCGGCATCCCCGGAGTCATTCTCTTCGGTCTGCCCGAATCGAAAGACGCCACTGGCGCCAGCTCTACGTCCCCGCACGGCGTAGTCCAGCGCGCCGTCGAGGCCATCCGCAAAGCCAATCTCAAGCTCATCGTCATCACCGACGTGTGCCTCTGCGAATACACCGACCACGGTCACTGCGGCGTCATCGAAAACGGCGAAGTCGCCAACGACGCCACACTCGCGATCCTCGCCAACCAGGCTCTCTCGCATGCGCGCGCCGGCGCAGACATCGTCGCTCCCTCCGACATGATGGACGGCCGCGTAGCCGCGATACGCGACAAACTCGACGACCACAAATTCGAGAATCTCCCGATCCTCGCCTACGCCGCCAAATACAGCTCAGCATTCTACGGCCCATTCCGCGAAGCCGCCCAGTCCACTCCCCAATTCGGAGATCGCCGCAGCTACCAGATGGATCCTGCGAACGCCCGAGAAGCCCTGAAAGAGGTCGCGCTCGATCTCGAAGAAGGCGCCGACATGGTCATGGTCAAGCCGGCCCTCCCGTACCTCGACGTCATTCGCCGCGTCCGCGACACATTCGATGTGCCGGTAGGCGCCTACAACGTAAGCGGCGAATACGCGATGGTGAAAGCCGCGGTAGCCAACGGCTGGCTCGACGAACGCCGCACGGTCCTCGAAATCCTAACCGGCATCCAACGCGCCGGCGCCGACATCATCCTCTCGTATCACGCCAAGGACGTAGCCCGCTGGCTAGCTCCGTGATAATTTATATGCAAGTCGAAACCGACGGACCGTACACGTTGCAGAGAGTTGTCATTCCGAGCGCGTAAGTGCGAGGAGTTTGCTCTTTCCCTTTTCAAGCAGACGCAGATGTCGATCCGTTAAGAGGGGGGATGTTCCGATCCACTAAGAGGGGTCGGACCTTTTAGGTCCGACATTACACAACACCATCCATCGGGCTTTAGCCCCAGAGGAACTGCTTGAATCGTGAGAGCGAACGCAAGCCCATGAGCGCCACGCCCACCAAATCGAAAAATCTCCGCCGCCGCTCCAGCGAAATCTTCGCGCGCGCCGAAAAACTCCTCGTCGGCGGCGTAAATAGTCCCGTCCGCGCCTTCCGCTCGGTAGGCTGCGACCCCCTGATCGTCGATCGCGGCGAAGGCCAATACCTCTACGACGTAGACGGCAACAGGCTCCTCGATTACGTCGGCTCCTGGGGCGCCATGCTCCTGGGTCACGCGAATCCCGCAGTAACCCAAGCCATCGCCAACCAAGCCAAGCGCGGAACCAGCTACGGCGTAACCACCGAGCTCGAACTCGAGCTAGCCACCCTCATCAACGCCGCCATCCCCACGCTCGAAAAAATCCGCTTCGTCTCCAGCGGCAGCGAAGCCACCATGAGCGCCGTCCGCCTGGCGCGCGGCGTCACCAAGCGCGACTACATTTTGAAATTTCGCGGCTGCTACCACGGCCACGCCGACAGCTTCCTGTCCGACGCTGGTTCAGGTCTCGCCACGCTCAACATCGCCGAATGCCCAGGCGTCCCCGAAGCTCTTGCGCAGCTAACGCTAAACGCCCCCTACAATAATCTCGAAGCCGTCGAGCATCTTTTCGCCGCGCATAAAAACGAAATCGCCGCCGTCATCGTCGAGCCCATCGCCGCCAACATGGGCGTCGTCCTGCCCGAACCCGGCTTTCTCGCGGGCCTCCGCGAAATCACCCGCAAAAACGGCGCGCTGCTCATCATCGATGAAGTCATCACCGGCTTCCGCATTCACAACGGCGCGGTCCAGCAATTTCTAGGCGGCGAAGCGGACATCACCACACTGGGTAAAATTATCGGCGGCGGTCTCCCCGCAGCCGCATACGGCGGCCGCGCCGAACTCATGAACAACATCGCGCCGCTGGGCCCCATCTACCAGGCGGGCACGCTGGCAGGCAATCCCCTAGCAATGGCCGCCGGAATTGCCACACTCAAGCAATTAACCGTGGACGGCCTCTACCACCGTATCGCGGGACAAGTCGACCGCCTGGCCAGCGGCCTCCGCAAAGCCCTGGTCGAAACAGAAATTCCCGGCCAGGTCAATTCCACCGGCTCGCTCAGCACGCTCTTCTTCGCCAACGAACCTGTCCGGGATTACGCCGGCGCTAAACGTTCCGACACGAAACGTTACGCCCGCTTCTTCCGCGAAATGCTCGACCGTGGTATTTTTCTTGCTCCGTCGCAGTTCGAGGCCGCCTTTGTTTCCACGGCGCATACCTCGCAAGATATCGACCGTACAATCGCCGCCGCAGCGGATTCCCTGAAAGCCATCGCGGCCGATAGCGAAAACTAATCAGCGAAAGGGAAGCCTTCTAACATGCCCGAAGGTATCGAACTGCCCGAAGTCGAAGAACACGACAAGCACCCGCTCACCATTCCCGTTTCCGTGACCATCTCCATCCTCGCGGTCCTCGGCGCCGTGGTCACCCTGCTAGGCCACCGCTCCCACACCGAGGAACTCCTCTTCCAGGCTAAGGCTACGGACCAGTGGGCGTATTACCAGGCCAAAGACATCCGCCTGCACGAAATGGAAGCCGTGGCCGACATGCTGGGCCTGCTGGCCCCGTCGGACAAGGAAAAGACCGCCGCCGCCCACGAAAAGTATTTGAAAGAAGCGGAGCGCTACCGGAAGGACAAAGAGAACATCAGCGAGAAAGCCAAAGAACTCGAAGCCGAACGCGACCTGGCCACCCACCGTGCCGACCGCTTCGACGCCGGCGAAGTCTTCCTAGAGATGGGCCTGGTCATCTGCTCCATCACCATGCTGACCAAGAAAAGCTTCTTCTGGTTCAGCGGCATAGCCATAGGCGCCGTAGGCGTAGTCCTAGCCGCCACCGCCTTCCTACTCCACTAAGACAAAGGTAGGCGCCAGCACGACCACGCACTCGCTCCGGCCATCATCCGCCCTTCTCCAGACGAAATTTTGCCTGGGCCTCCCCAATCTCCAAACCCGCCTTGCGAAGTCCCTCGATCAGGTGCTCGACCAGTCCCGGATCCCACCACTTCCCCAACTCTTCCCGCGCAATAATGGAAAAGTCAGGTCGTAATGCGAGCAGCCCACGCACCGCTTCGTCCGCCGCGTCTGTTTCGCCGAGCTGTCCGTAAGCCGCAGCCAGCGCCAGATTCGTACGCCAGAAGCCCGGCATGTTGACCTTGAGTGCGTAGTCCAGCGCGCCACGGTAATCGCGCTGGCGGTAAGCGTCAAAGAAAGAACCAAACCAATACCATCCGGGATGATGCGGATTGAGCCGCCTGGCCTTTATCGCCAGAGCACAACCGCGTTCCCATTCGCCGGCATAAGCAATCAGAAAACCAATATACGCCGCGGTGAATCCGTCCATCGGGTTGAGCGCGATGGCTCGATCCGCGGAGATCCGGAAAGCTTGAACCTCCCGCCGAAAAAATTGCGCCGAGGCCAGCGCGTGGTAGGCGAGGTGATTCGATGGCGCAATTTCGACGGCGCGCCGAGCGGCGGCCAGCGCGCGTCCCAGGGGATCGGGCCGCAGGTTGAATCCGTGTGTGTATTCCTCCCGCACCACCATCGACAGCATGGCCCACGCATCGGCATAACCGGGCGCTTGCTCGACGGCGCGTTCCAAGCCGGCCCTCGAAGCGGCGTGCTCCGGAGGGGAAAGCCGTGGGAAGTGCGCGAAGCTGCGCAGCACGGACTCGTAGGGCGTGAGCTGCTCGGGGTCGCGGGTGCGCAGCGCTTCACTCATCGTGTGCGGGAGCACTCCGTAGGTGTCGGCGACCGTCGAGACGATCGTGGGAACCAGGTCATCTTGCAGCGCGAAAATATCTTCTGCCTGAAAGGTGCGATCGTAAGTCTCAGCCCACAGATGCGCGCCCGAGTGCGTGTCCACGAGTTGCACCGCGATCCGCAGTTTTGACCCTGACTGCCGAAGGCTGCCTTCCATCACATAGCGCGCGCCAAGTTCCTTGCCGACTCCTCGGACGTCAACTTCCTCGTGGGCATATCTCTTTGTGGAGCTGAGTGCAATCACCCGCAGGTAGGAAAATCGCGACAGGCCCGTCACGATTTCCTCGGTCAGACCTTCGGCCAGGGCGGTGACGTCGGCATTAACGCCGCCGTACTTGAAAGGCAGCACCGCGATCCAAAATCCTTCTTCCGCCCGCGCCGCGCCCGAGTCACCCGACGAGGTTCGCGAGGTTGCGCGCGTCGATCTTCCACTCGACGACAACTCCGGAGATAGATCGCGCAAAGCCTTGCAGAGATCCCGCGCCGACAAGAATCGGTCGGCTGCGTTCTTCTCCAGGCAACGATGGATCGCTTTCCCTAGACTTTCGGGCAATTCGGCCCGCATTTCAGTCAGCGGCCGTGGCGGATCGCTCAGGATCGCGGACGCCAGCGCAGCCGCGGAACTCCCCAGGAATGGCCGGCTGCCACTGGTCATTTCGTAAAGCACAATGCCCAGCGAAAAAATGTCTGTGCGATGGTCGGTTGCGCCGCCCGCCACCTGTTCCGGCGACATGTACGCCGGCGTCCCCATCACAGTCCCGACCTTCGTATAATCCGCCGACGTCGCCGTCATTTCAGAGGAGTCTGCCGTCAAGGTATTTTTCGCCAGGCCGAAGTCCAATATCTTGACCCGGCCGTCCTCGCTGACCATGATGTTCGCGGGCTTCAAATCGCGGTGGACGATACCTTTTTCATGCGCGGTTGCCAGCGCATCGGCAACGGCGGCGCCTATTTCGCGGACCCGTTCGATCGCGAGGGCGCTGTCGGCGATCAGCGCTTTCAGTGATCGTCCCTCGACAAGTTCCATCGTGAGAAACTGCACGCCCTCGTCTTCTTCCACCGAAAAAATGGTCACGATGTTGGGGTGGTTGAGGGCTGCAACCGCGCGCGCTTCGCGCCGGAAGCGTCCCAGGAACTCAGGATCGCGAGCCATGGCGGCCGGGAGAACTTTGAGCGCCACCTCGCGGCCCAGCTTGGTGTCGGTGGCGCGATAGACCTCGCCCATCCCGCCCGCACCAATCGCGCCAGTGATCCTATAGTGCCCCAGCGTTCGGCCGATCAATTAACCTCCTTCACCATCGACACGACCCCAAGGCGCGTCATTCAACGTCCTTCACTTTCCACACGAACGCAAGCTTGTCATCCTGAGCGGAGCGAAGGACCTCAACTGACCAACCGCCTCGCGTGAAGCAAAAAAGCAACTCCCGCTCACCGCCCACTCCTAAGCCGTCGCCGGCTCCTGCCCCTTCCGCAATCTCGCCAACTCCTCCGTCACCATCTCAAACCTCCTCAACAACTCCTGATGCCGCACATCCTCCGTGTCCGGCTTCTTCCCGATAAACGTCAGCGTTCCTCCCGGCTCCAAGACGCACTGTCGTACTTCGGACAATTCATCAAACCCCTGCTTCCGCGCCGCCGCCGACAACTGCTGCATCGTGATCAACTCTCGCTTCAAATGCTCGGTCCGCACTTTGCCGTTATCGATCAGGACAGCGGCCCGGCCTTCCACCAACTGATCCAACTTCCTGTGACCGTAAAGAAAGCGCACCACCAGATAATTCACCGCCAAAAGAGAAGTCGCGCCGATCAACCCGCCGCTCACGCTGTTGTCGTCCCCGATGATCGCATTCTGCACCGTATTCGACAGCGTCAACAACACCACCAAATCAAACGGATTCAGCTGCACCAACTCGCGTTTCCCGGAAAGTCGCAAGCTGATGACCAAAAACGCGTACACCACAACCGGCCGCAGAATTTTCTCGAGCACCGGCAAGCCCAAAACGAACATGTCTTTCCAAATCGAATGCATTGCGACATTGCCTCCTGATTGCGCTTACCGCAATCTCCAACCGACCCCGAACTTCACGCATGGGCCAGAAAACGCCGCCGAGCGTAGCACGCCCTCACCCAGCTAGAAAGCACCGGTCCCCCAGCCACGACCTGTCCGTTGGTACAGTCATTTTTTCGCAGCACCCGCTTACTTGTCGGCCCTTGCATGAAGCGTTTTAACGTATCCTATGGCCATCACGTTCTCAGGTGCGTTTGATGCGGTCGTTGTAGCACCGGAATCTTCAGCGGAGGTTGCCGGATCACCGCTGCCCGCGGGCTGTTTTTCGCGGGCCGCTTTGCACGCAACGTCTCATGCCACAACGCCCTCCTTCCGAGCAACTCATGCTCGGGCCCGAGCAACTTTCTTCGTTGCTAGGCTTGACCCGCGAGCTCCTCGCCCTCCTCGACAGCGACGGTTGCGTGCTCTACGCCAACGAAGGCTTTGGCCGCGTCCTCGGCCATTTCCCCGGCGATCTGGTCGGAAAGCCCATAACCAACCTGCTGCATCCGGACCAGCAAGAGCCTATGCGCTCCCGCCTTCAACAATTGAGTGCATCGCCGGGCGCCTTTTTCAACGCCCGCTTCCGCCTTCAACGCAAAGACGGCTTATGGCGCTGCTTTGAAGTTTCCGCCCAAAATCATTTGCGTTATCCCGGCGTCGAGGCCATCGTCGTCAGTTTCCTCGATGTCACCGACCTCCAGCGTATGCAGGAAGAGCGCCAGGTTATCTCCGACATCGTGCACGCCCTGAATCAAACTGCCAATCTCGATCAGTTGCTCCTCAGCATCCATCAATCCTTGAAAAAAGTCCTATACGCGGAAAACTGCTTCGTCGCCCTGCACGACGCCGACACCGACACCTTCCAGTTCCCGTTTTTCGCGGATGAGTTCGACCCTCCGCCTCCGCCACAAAAGGTAAGCCGCACCTGCACCGCCTTCGTCTTCCGCACGGGCCGCGCCATGCTCATCCCGCAATCGGAATTCGATCGCCTCGCGGCTCGTGACGAAGTTGAGCTCGTCGGCTCTCCCTCTCCCGCATGGCTCGGCGTACCGCTCAAAACTCCCACCGCCACCATCGGCGTGCTGGTCGTGCAGCACTACAAGAACGAAAAGGCCTACGACATTCGCGATCTCGAATTTCTCGACTCCGTCGGCGGGCACATCGCCCTAGCCATCGAGCGCCGCAGCTCCGAAGACGCATTGCGCAAGAGCGCCTCGATGTTCCGTCTCCTCTTCAATCACAACCCGCTCCCCACTTGGGTCTTCGACAAAGAAACATTGCGCTTTCTTCAGGTGAACGACGCGGCCGTGCGCCAGTACGGCTACGCCGCCGAAGAGTTTGAGAAAATGACCGTCCTCGACATTCGCCCACCCAGCGAACATGCAGCCTTACGCGAATATTTGCAGCAGTCCAAGCAAGATGAACAGCACAAGTCCCACTGGAAGCACCTTCGCAAAGATGGAAAAGTCATCGACACCGAAATTATCGCTCACGAACTGGAATACGCCGGCCGCGCCGTACACCTGATCGTTGCCCAGGATGTCAGCGAACGCCAGCAGCTCGAAGAACAACTCCGCCAGGCGCAAAAAATGGAAGCTGTGGGACGCCTCGCCGGCGGCGTCGCCCACGATTTCAACAATCTTCTGATGGTCATCAAGGGCCACACCGAGCTTTTATTAAACGCTCTGCCGCCGCACGATCAATCCGTGCGAAAAATCGAACTGATCGATCGCGCCGCCGACCGCGCCGCCGCGCTCACCCGCCAGCTCCTCGCTTTCAGCCGCATGCAGGTGCTGCAGCCGCGCGTGATGAGTCTTAATAATGTCGTCGAAGAAATGGGTAAGTTGATCCCGCGTCTGATCGGCGAAGACGTCGAGCTCATCATTCGAACGGTGCCTGACCTGGGCGCCATTCGCGCCGACGCCAGCCAGATGGAACAGATCATCATGAACCTGGCGGTTAACGCGCGCGACGCCATGCCCGACGGCGGCCGCCTGCTCATCGAAACTTCCAACGCCGAACTCGATCACGCCTATAGCAGCGCGCGTCCGGTGGTTCAGCCGGGCAGCTACGTTTGCCTCGCGGTCAGCGACACCGGCACGGGCATGGACGCTGAAACGCAAACCCGCATCTTCGAGCCGTTTTTCACGACGAAGGAACAAGGGAAGGGAACCGGCCTTGGCCTTTCTACGGTCTACGGTGTAGTGAAGCAGAGCGGCGGCTTTGTCTGGGTCTACAGCGAAGTCGGCAAGGGCACTTCCTTCAAAATCTATCTGCCCCGCGTCGATCAGCCTGTGGAAGGAGTCGGTCCTGCGAAACCTCTCGCCGAAGCGCCACGCGGCACGGAAACCGTGCTTCTCGCCGAAGACGAATCCGACGTTCGCGAACTCGCCCGCGAATTTCTCGAAGCCGCAGGCTACACTGTGATCGAAGCGCGCAACGGCCAGGAAGCCCTCAAGCTCGCCGCCGAGCATTCCGCTGAGATCGATCTCCTCATCACCGACCTGGTTATGCCCGGAATGACTGGCCAGCAACTAGCCGCCCTCCTCCAGCCATCTCGCGCCGGCCTCGGTATCATTTTCATGTCCGGCTACAGCGAACATGCCGCCACGGAAGCCGCCCAATCCGGATCCTCAGTCCGCATCCTGACCAAGCCCTTCAATCGCGGCGCCCTCCTCCGCGCCGTCCGCGAAGTGATAAGCGCCACCCGCCAGTAGCACAGGCACTCCTGCCTGTGTCCCCGTAAGCAGCACCAAGGTGTCGCCGCTGAGCATCGAAGCGCCCTTCGCGCGCTACCCAGCCGTTGTCATCCTGGGCGGAGCGAAGGACCTCAACTGGCGAACCGCTTGGCTCGAGGCAGGAAGCACCTCCGCACACCGTCCCCACTCGAATGTCTCCTCCCGCCGCACCTCCTCACCCCAACCTCGGATGCCTCCGATGCCAATCTGTATGCCCCTGAAAAGTCCGCCCCGCCAAAATCACCGCGAAATCGTCCCCAGCCCGCGCCACAAACTGCAGCCCAGCCGGCAAGCGCTTCTCCGTGAACCCGCAAGGCACCGACAACGCTGGCAACCCGCAAAGATTCCCAATCGCTCCCAAAGGGTCAGGAAACGAAAGCCCAGTCTCCAAATTGAAATCCAGCGGCGTAGCAGGCAAAGGCTGCGAAACGGTAGCCAGCACATCGAACGAGTCAAACAAATCCGCCATCTTCTTCTGCAAAATCTCGCGCACCCGCTGAGCCTGCAAATAATCTGCCCCGGACAGTTGTTCGTTCACATAGCCGTTGATTTGACCAAGCGGATCGGCAAGCTCGCTCACCTGCCCGCTTCGTATCAACGAGCGAAACGAAGCGGCCCCTTCGATTCCCATCGTGACGTTGCCCACGTCATCCCAGGGTCCCTGTGGCAGCGCGACCCGATGCACGGCCGGAAAAGTCTTTCGCAAAGCGCGCTCCGTCGCATCTGCAATTTTCGCTACGCTGGAATCGAGCGTCTTCCATGCATTGGTGAGCCAGCCCACGGTAAGTGACCGCGTTTTCAATTCCATCGACGGCGAATAGGTGAACGCGGCCTTGTCAACAGGCAGGGTGCCGTGATCCTTGGGGTCATGCCCCGCCAGCACCGCAAAAATCCGCGCGCAATCTTCTGCCGACCGCGCCATCGGCCCAATCTTGTCCATGGAGGGCGCCAAAGCCATCGCCCCGTATCGGCTAACCCTCCCATAAGTAGGCCGCAACCCGCTGACCCCGCAAAACGCCGCGGGACAAATGATCGATCCCCAGGTTTCGGTCCCAATCGCAAACCCGGCCAACCCCGCCGCCACGATCGCCCCCGATCCCGAAGACGATCCGCAAGTCCAACACGAGGTGTCCCAGGGATTTTTCGCCGCCCCCTGCAGTGACGCCGACGCGAACCGGTAATTCATTCCGCCGGCCAACTCGACCATCGAAGCCTTGCCGAGAAGCACGGCCCCTGCATGATTCAGGTGCTCGATTATCGTAGCGTCGTAGTCAAACACCTGATTGGCAAAAGGCTTCGCGCCCCAAGTAGTAGGCACGCCCTTGACGGCCAGCAAATCCTTCGCGGCATAAGGAATTCCATGCAAAGGCCCGCGATAGTGCCCGCGCCGGATCTCTTTTTCCGCCGCTTGCGCCTGAGCCATCGCAATTTCCGGCGTGAGCGTCGCGTAGGCATTCAGCCGCGGTCCAAACCGTTCGCTACGTTTAAGATAAAGTTGCGTCAAGTCCACCGGCGAGATCTGTTTCGACTCGATCCGTTTGGCCAACTCCGTTACCGGCAGGTTGAAGAGTTCTTCGCTGGGCATCCCGGGGGTCCTCAGGGCTTTGCGGGCGTAGTGGCCGCCGGCCGTTTACTCTGAGACGCGAGGGGTGGCGGACTCTTCGGCTTCTTTTCGCGTTCGAAAAGCGGCTTAAGGTTCAAAGCGGTACCATCACCATTCTGAACCGGGTAAGCGCGCAAACGGTCCACTTGCTGCTGTGCGACGGCGCACAGCCGACGCAGTTCCGCTTTCTGCTCGTCACTAAACCGGCTGCCATACTGCGCCACGATCATCTGGAAGCGCGCGTCAGCCTCAGCCTGACCTTCCGCCGAAAGCCTGGGCATGTTGGGAGCAGGCGGAGCTTGCGCCGAACCGGAAGCCGACGCCGGCCCAGGGTTTGCGGGCGAAGGCGCCTGCGCGTCAGGTAATACAAGCTCAGCGCCGACCACGGCCGCCGGCGCGATCGAGGCCACCGCCGAACCAATCGCCGACGCAACCGCGGCACGCCGGGCAAACTCTCGCCGCGAAATTGCGGTGACAGGTTTATCGGGCATCGAGGGCTTTCCTCCCTGTGCAAGTCCTAGGGTTCAGTTATCGCGGGATGGGTCGCGGATGAGTCGCCGTTGAGGCTACTGAATCAGAGGTTTAGCGTCAACTAGCCCGAGGGGGCAGGTTGTCGTGTCGTGCTATTCCGCATGCTATGGCACGCTGCGTCCCATGTGGGACCGCCTTCGTTGGCCATCGAGCAGGGAAGAGAAGTAACGGACTGAGTCGGTGCGCAGGCGTCGATCACTACGTCCTCGGACGCGATTTATCTCTTGCAGGCTGCTCAATGCCAGTTGCGTCGCGTCTACCTCAACAATTCCACTGCCCTACGGACTTCAACGTATCGCTTTCGCATTCTCCTTCGGCTAAATACGACTCTGCTGAGTTCTTGCTTAGGCGGCCTTATGATCGAACGGCGACAGCGAAAGTGGATCAGCGCTCGCAAACGGCTAGCGTCGGCTCGTCCTGAGGATCAAAGGGCATCCTGTCGGCTCTTCGCCTTCATGAACGCATGTTCAGCGCTGTTGCTGGTGAGCAGCCTCTGGTCCATCGGCGCCCCGCCAGCGCAAGCCCAGCAGTCCGCATCCAGCAGGCAGCGCGATACCGCGGCACAAGCCGACACCCCGCCACAGCAACCGGACAACAAAACTCAGCCTTCCGAAACACATCCCGCAATGCACCCAACACTGCGCACTCGCGCCTGGGAAACCTTACACGGCGGTTTGACCGAGAACAGCGCCGACAAGCGCGCCAAAGCCGTCAATGCCCTGGGGTTGCTTACCGGAAACGCCGAGGCCGAGAAAGCGGCGGACAAAGCGCTGCAAGACGAGAAATACAACGTTCGCATCGCAGCAGCGACCGCTCTCGGCTCCATGCATGCCGTGCGATCCATACCTCAATTGGAGAGCGCCCTCGATGATCAGGAACCATCCGTCGTATTAGCAGCCGCCAACTCTCTGATGTTGTTACAGGATGCAAACTCGGCCTACGACGTTTATTACGGCGTGCTGACCGGCAGTGTGCGCACAAATAAGGGCCTGATCCAGGAACAGTTGAGAACCCTCCATGACACGAAAAAATTGGCGCAGATGGGCTTCGAAGAGGGGATAGGTTTTGTTCCGTTCGCAGGTTTCGGCTACGGAGTCGCCAAGACCGTCATGAAATCGGAAGCCGACGCCAACCCAGTCCGCGCGGCTGCCGCCAAGAAACTCGCGCACGACCCGGATCCCCGCAGTGCAGACGCGCTGGTGGACGCTACACACGACAAGACCTGGATGGTCCGTGCCGCCGCTCTGGAAGCCATAGCACAACGCGGAGACAAGTCGCTAGCCTCGAAAGTCGCCCCTTCTCTGGACGATACCAAGGAGGATGTTCGTTATACCGCCGCCTCCTGTGTAATCCACTTGAGCGACCTGCCAGCCAGGCATAAAGTACCAGCCGCCAGCAAACTAGCCGCGAGCAACTAATCTCCCGGCCTCCGATTCGTTTCGCCCGAAGATTTAGTTTTTTTGAGAGGCACCCGGCGACCTTGAAATGCGGCGGCTTGCCGCCGCCTTTCTCCCCCGGTAGCACCTAAACACTACGCAAAAGCTTTCCGCAATCCCTCCGGCAATTCCGCGCTACCATTGCCTCGCCCACCTTCCCCAGTACAGGGGAGACCCATGCCACAACCTGAACGCCGACGCGAGCCCAGAGTTCCGTTTGAAGCAACTGCGGAAATTCTCGACGCCCAAGCCAATTTCCGCCTGTCCTTCCCAGTTCGCGATCTCAGCGCGGGCGGCTGCTACCTCGAAACTCCCGATCCTATCGCGCCAGGCAAAAATCTTCTGATCGAGATCTACACCGACAACGAATTCCTCGAAACCCACGCCACCGTCGCCTTCGCCGAGCCCAACGGCATGGGCCTCACATTCAGCGTAATGCAACCTTTCTTTACCGAAGTCCTCAACAGATGGCTAGCGCAAGCCCTCCTCGGCCCTGGAAAACCAGCTTCCCGGCATTGACCTGGGTCTCTTTTCGCGCGGTAATTGCGTAGAGCGAACCCCCACTGGCGCGTGCTTCCTCCCAGTGCTACTCCCGCACCCTCCCGCTACTCCGCAACCCTTCCAACCACCGCCGTGCCTTCCCCGCATCCGCCCGATCTCCATGCTCGCGCAAGAATTCCCGTAAGACCTGCCCCGCCTCTTCGTACCTGCTCACCGCCGTCAACCCCTGCGCCACCAGCAGCGCAATTTCCGGCGCCTTCCCTTTCGACTCCGCTAATGCCGTCTGCGAGTTCGTCAGAGCCTCCTCATAGCGTCCACTCTGGTAATAAGCCTTCGCCAGCGCCCAATGGGTTTCGAATCCCGCCACCACATCTAATTGCAACGCTTTCTCCAAGGGCGCAATAGCCGCGTCATACTTTCCCTGATCCGAAAGCGCCATCCCCAGCGCCGCATACGCTCGCGCATGATTCGGATCGACCTGCGTTGCCTTCTCCAGCGCGGTCTGCGCCTCCACCCAATTTCGCTGCTTCAAATACAAAACGCCCTGCACGTACAAAACATCGGGGTGCCCAGGCGCCAGCCGCGCGGCCTCGCTCACAAATTTAACCGCGTCCCGCAACTTGTCCGCGCTGAGTGCCCGCAATCCCCCGTCAAACGCCTCCTTGGCCTTAGGCGCCAAGATCGGTCTCCCGGGAACTCCGTTACCGCTACTCCGGTCAGCCTCCCGCCGCAGATACACATCCACCTGCGTTTTCCCTTCCACCGGCACCGACACTTCCCTCCGCGCGTCCGCGTATCCTGCCGCCTGCACCACCAACGTGAACTCCCCGACACTAGTCACCAGGAACGCCATGCGTCCCTGCTGCGTTGCCCCCTGCCCGCTAAGCATTGATCCGTCTTTATACAGTCGCACGATGGCAGGCGACGAGATTGGCTCTCCCGCCGCGTCGTGTACGGTCACCGATATTTCCGCGCCCTTGCCAAAAGTCTGATCCTGCCTACTCCCGCTATCCTGGGCCCACCCCGGACTTGCCCACGCCATCAAACAAACCAGCGCCGCCCGCGACAGGCGCGAGAACCTCCGCGCACCCGAGCGCCCACACCCGCTGCCACAACTCGTAAACCGTTCTGTGACCTGATTCCTGGCCCCTGGGAAATAGCGCATGGCGGGCCTCGACGAAAATTGCCGCGAGCCTAGCCCCAAGCACCGCCGCCGTCAAGCGAAAAGCCCCCGCCTTCAGCCTCACGGCCCAGGTTGTCTCCCCGGAATGACCTCTGTGCTCCTACTTTGTGATCTTTGTTTAAATCTTTTCCTTTCTCGACGCTTAAAATGATATTCCCAGCAGCCTATACGGTCTTTTACGAACGAAGCGTCGTATTCTGTATCTCTTTGCGACACAACCGCGTACAGTGAATACTCCCTCTTGGAAGCGAAATCGCACAACTAACGAAAGTAGGTTTAATGACGAATCCTGCGGTCTACCGGTGGCAAACCCCCTACGACTCCGCAGTTCTGGAGCTGGACCTAACCGTAATGCCATCGCGCGTCAAAGCAGCCCTGCAAGCCATCGAAGAACGCCTCCGCAGCTGCATCGAGTACGGCAGCCCCGAACACCGAGCCATCGAAGACGCCCGCCGCTCGCTAGCCGAGCTAAACCGCAAACGCAAGTAGCTCCTGAGCGATCATCACGCACGTCGTCATCCGACTAGGATAGGCGAGGGACTTCAATCTAAGCCCGACCACCAAAATTCGGCCGCTGGCACGGCGAGGAGCCAGGCAGGATCCACTCAGCGCGGGCGCGTGCTAAGCCCAGCTTGTTTCCAAAGCTTCTCCCAATGCCAGACGCCGGGAGTTTTGTCGAGTACGCGGTAGCCCAGTTGGTGGGCCAGCATCAAAATCTGACCGCGATGATGCGCCTCGTGCGAGAACATATAAGCGAACATGGTCCCTCCGGCGGGCCACGTTTGCGACCAACTGCCGCGAGAGAATTTTGTAACGCGGCGATTCGGAGCGGCCGAGAGAGCATCCGACAACATGCTCAGGCACTCCGCGGCGCTTCTCCTGTGCGCGGCGACAGCCTGCTTCATGGTGCAGCGGTCGGGATCGAGTGGCGCCGGACACTTCAGATGCGGCGCGGAATTCTTTAGCCACACAAGCCGATTGTTGTGCAGATGCGCGAAGATGGCCGCGATCGTCCGCCCATTGCCTTTTTGACCCGGCGACCGCGCTCGCCAAGCACGAGGGTCGAGATGCGAGAGGATGAGCTGGTTCATTGCATCGTTGCTCGCGTAGGTTTCCAGCAGGGAATCGCGAATCTCGGCAAGCGCCGCGTGGGATTGCAGTGCCATAGAAGCTCCGCCAATTTATTAATCACAGTCGCATGGTTTATGGACCTGATTTTTCCATCTTCTTGACTACCTCCCCACCGGTTTTTAAGTGCGGATTCTAAAGGGCTAAGTGAGAAGCGTTACCTACATGAAAAATACCGGAAAACGTCCCCGTCAGTCCCTGTTCACCCCCGTTCACCCTACTGCAACTTCGCATGCTCCGTTTTGCCTGCCTTAGGATCGGGAATGTCGGAATCGGCATCGCCTCGGATCCTGAGCGATGCGATCGAGCTGCGCCATCGTCCTCTCCCTACCTGAACCTTCTCTTCAAGATACTCCCGCTTTTTCACACGCCGCGGGCGGCCCATTCTTTGCGCCAGCGGTGACCTACGGTACCGCGCAGAGCTTGGCAGTCGGAAGAACCTTGTATCTGCTTACCTTCGGGCGTAGACTCCGCATAACCCCGGTTGGGCCCTTCACAACGCACTTCCTTCGGAGGGTAAATGGCACACATCTCTCGTATCCTTATGCTTCCTCTGTTTGGGCTTGCCGCTAGCCTCATCTTTTTCACTTCTTCCGCGCAGGAGAAAACTTCGAAACCCGATTTTGATATGACCGCCAGCTACATCGAAGCTTGCAGCTGCGACATGTTCTGTCCCTGCTACTTCAACACCCATTCCACAAATCATATGAGTATGGGTGAGCATCATATGGATGAGCACTTTTGCCGAGCCAATCTCGTTCTCAAAGTGGACAAGGGCTCTTACAAAGACACCAAGCTCGATGGCGCCAAAGTCTGGATCGCTACGGATCTGGGCAGCGACTGGAGCACCGGCAAGGACTCCTGGCTGGTGGTGAATTTCGATCCCAGCGTCGGCAAGGAGCAGCAGGCCGCGCTTGGCGACATCCTCGGCCAACTCTATCCGATTCCGTGGCAGAAAAAGGCCGTGGATACCGCTCCATTTTCATGGAACGTGGACACCAAAGCCGGTGTGGCCCACGCCAAGATGGATAACGGCAAGGGTGAGGTCATGTTGGAGCGTGTCAGCGGCAGTGATCCCCACCACGAAGTTGTTATTCACAACTTGAAATACTGGGGGGCGCAATCGAACGACGGCTTCCGCATGTGGAAGAGCAAGCACGAAGCTTTTGAAGGGGACGGTCACAAGTTTTCCTACGACGGGACGAATGGGTTCCTGATCACCGTCCACTTTTCGGGAACTGCAAAACCCGCCTCAGCGGACTGATCCTCCGCTCGAATCGGCGCGGATTCCGCTGTTAGCCAACTTCACATGGTCAGAACGACGCGGAATTGTGCGTTGCCGCTCAACATTCGCGCGTAGGCCTCGGCCGCTTTTTCGAGCGGATAGGTCTCAATCGTCGGACGCACGCCGGTTAGTTCGGCGAAGTTCAGGGTGTCCTCGGCATCCGCTGGGGTTCCCGAGGCCCAGCCTTGAATACTTCGGCTCCCATTGATCAGCTGTACCGGTGTGACTTCGATGGGCTCCATTGCCGCACCCACGACCATGAGCTTGCCAGTCGGCCCGAGACCGTCAATCACCTCGGACATCGCTTTCGAGCTTGGCGCGGTCGCTAGAATCACCTGTGCGCCGCCCAATTTTTGCAACGCTTCTGCCGCGTTCGTCGCTTTGTTGTCGATGTACACGCTCGCTCCGAGTTTCTTTGCGAGCGCCGCGCTTTCCGGACCGCGCCCGATAGCCGCGACCTTATAGCCAAACTTGTTCGCGAATTGAATTCCCAGGTGACCGAGACCGCCGATGCCCAGCACGGCAACCAGATCTCCAGGGAGCGCACCGCTGTGCCGCAGCGCGTTATAGGTGGTGATTCCGGCGCACAGCAGCGGAGCCGCTTCGACGTCACTCAGATTTTCCGGTATCGCGGTCAGCGCCTCCACGGGCGCAACCATATATTGCTGGTACCCGCCGTCATAGCTGATGCCCGCTATTTTCAGATTTTGGCAATTGCCAAAATCTCCGCGCCGGCACCGCAGACACGTGCCGTCATGGCCGCCGTGCCAGCCGACACCCCCGCGCTGTCCCTCCTTCCACCCGGACACACCGGCACCGACTTCGTCGACAATGCCCGCGACTTCGTGTCCCGGCACGCGAGGGTATTGGATGCCCGGCCACGCACCCTCCTTGGTGAACAGGTCACTGTGACAGACACCGCAGGCCTGCACCTTGATGCGCACTTCTCCGGGACCCGGCTTGGGAATCTCGCGGTCGACGATCTGGAAATCGCCTCCTGGTTTAGGAATTTGCGCCGCCTTCATTGGCGCTACTGCGACTCTGGTGGTTGCCATGACTGCCTCCTATGAATTTTCAGCCGTATTTTTCAGCCATTGTTGAAAAGGATTTATTGCTATCAGCACGCGATGCTGCAAAGTGATTGGTCCGAATTGCACTGCGGAGAGGAGCTTTCTGATGGAAGTCGCGCACATCCGCGAACCCTCCCACAATTCACCTGGCGATTGTTGTTTCCCTTCGCTCGAAGAGCGATTTCCGTCGGTGAGAGGCGAAAAGCCTATCACAAAATATCTCTCGGGAGGAATAATCCAGTGAGTCACATTGCGGCTGTCGATCCTGCGTACAGCTACCGGAGCATTCCCGTTCTGGGAAACAGAGCGCGGCTGCGTTGCGCGAGCGATGGCGATTCTAGTTAACAATTTACACCCTCCCCCCACCCTTTTTCGCAAGTGCGGATTCTAAACGAGTTACGCGGCTATTTTTCGGAAGTGCGGATTCTACAGGGTTTAAGGTTGGATTCGCGTTTGGCGGTGGGGACGGCTGAGGCATCGAGGGATGTGCCAGGCGTTCGAATTGCTATTTAAGTCAACACAGATTATAGTATCATATTGGTAATCTATCTGTCAAGGACCAATTCGGGACAAGAGGGTCAGGAGATGGATGCCATGGTGAAGCTGGTCGATTTTAGATGGATTTGGAGGAGTGAGACGGAAAAGTCAACCCTAAGACCCAGGTTCAAAACCAAACCTGGGGCACCCCCTCAAAACTTGTTCTTTCCCTGCGGTTTCAGCCTGTGAGGGGGGGAAGCTTACTTATCCGGGCCACCCGCCTTACCGGACGATACTTTTATGTTCCGTCAGCGCAACGTCTGGGTGAGAAAGCCAGCAAGAGTCCCGAGAGCAACGACGGCACCATAGGCTGCAGCCGCAACTTTCCAGGAAATGGACTTGCCCACGATGGATAGCGAAAAGACGCTGATAATCCCCAGGGTGCAAAGAATCGTGACCACGTAGGGCAGCGGCACACCTTTCGTCATCGCAATGTAGGCAATGGCGACGTCAAACGCCATGGGAACCGGAAGGAACGCTGCGACAATCGCGACCAGAAGGATGCCGCCAACGGTGACTGGCGCGATCAGAGCTTGCGGCGGGAGCAGTTCGATCACGAGCGCGCCCAAGACAGCCGCTAGAATCATTAGCGGAAAGGCAACGCGGAAAACATACCAGAAGCTCTTGGCAAATGATCGAGCGGTGGAAACGAGCGCTTGCATCCACGTTTCCTCCATGGGGATTTCGATGGGGCAGATGAAGGCAGCGGCGGACTGTCGCTCACGCAATGCTAGCGCTGGCGCAAACACGAAAATGAGAAACAGAACTGTGGCGAGCTTCAACAATGCGACGGGCGCGGGGAAGAGTGCGAATGTCATGGCAAGGACCACCACATTGAGCGCAGGAGAAGCGAACATCACGGCAAGGACGGATTCGACGCTCATCCCGGAGGCGTAAAGCCCGCGAGCGATGGGCGCGATGCAGTTGGTACAAACCGCCAGGGGAGCCCCTGCAGCTGCGCCAAAAAGCGCATTCAGATAGACCGAGTTGGTGCGACGGCGGCGAACTGTGGCCAGGAAAACCAGCGCTGCGGGCCCGAAGAGGAAAGAAAAAGTCATGCCGACGCGGTTCGCGTCCAACCAGTTGACAGTCGTGCGCCACACGCGAGTCGTGAGCGGCATCGTTCTATCGACTGCATACACCGTGCCGAACGTGATAGCGCCTGCTGCTTTCACCTGAGTGCCCGCATGATAGCGTTTAAGCAGTGCCGGGTAGCGCGAATCCACCCAGAAAACACCGGCAATGGCGACCATGAGAATAATTGCTAGCGTGCGGCTGCGCCAAGTGTGGGATGCGGCGATAGAGGGCTGCATATCAAGTGAAGCAGTCTGGACGGACACGAGTAACCTCCCATTGCCTGGATGGAGCGAACTCAGAATTGTGCCGAAGTCTATAGGCGCCTGAATCGTGAGGGAATAGTTGAAATGTACTACAGGCGTGATTTGGGACGGTCCTTGAGCGCTAACATGCCCTGCGGAACCCAGAGGTATGATGAACTTCCACTTCTCCGGTTAGCGCTGGCAGCATTTATCAGGCAATAGGCCTAAGTAGTTCGCTGGTTCGAGTACCCCAGCCATGCAATCACCAGGTAGCTGTTGTGATGGACCGCGGTGGCAAATGAAGGTGAAGGGTGCGTCCCCGATTAACGAGGTTCACCGATGATTCAGAATTTTGACTATTCAGGAGCTGGGTGACAAAGCCTGCTTCCGGCGTTTCAAAAGCCATCACGCGCACACCCTGGCTTTTCCCGTTCACTTGTACGCGCATCGCGCCGGGCCGCACAAATTTGCTGAAATGTGCCAGGTAGTAGTAGGTGCCGGTATACGTGACCTGGTGCGTCACCTTGTTGATGATCACCACCGGGTGCTGCTCGTTTGGGTCCGGGTTGCCGTGGACAACGGAGACCGCCCAGGGCCCGCCGGTCTCGTCCAAGATGGCGTTCCAGTAGAGCCATGCGGACGTTCCAGCTTCCAGATCGCTGAAGATAGTATTGCCCCAATAATCTCCATCGTCGAACTCATAGACGGGGAGTTTCTTACTGCGCGGAATCCCGGCTTCATACGCGTAGCAGAATTCGTCCATCCAGAACGGAAGATCGGGATACTTCGCCTCCAGCCTGGCAATCTTGGCAAAGTTCTTGTAATCGTACCCGTGATAGCCGACAACGGATACAAATTTCCGGGCGGCGGGATCATTCAGGACGACGGGGTAGCGTTTGTAGGCATCGCCACGCTCTGGGGCCTCGCTGAGCATCATCTTTGTGGACAGGCCGGATTGCACCACCGCTGGGCCGACGAAATCCCGGAGCAGGGCACGGATCTCGGGATATTTGATCTTCGTGTAGACCTTTTCGGGTTCATTGAACAGACTCAGATAATCAATGATGATGCCACGCTTCTTGTACTCCTCGAGGTAGCGCACAAAGTATTTTGCAAGCACGGGATAATATTTCGGGTCGATATCCTGGTGCTTCTTCACGTCGTAGAGCATCCAGTCCGGCGGATAGTCCATGGGAGACTGCAAAGCGAAGTTGCCGTATTTTCGAGCGCGAAGGATGTAGGTCCCGACGCCATTGGGGCCGAAATCACGTTCGACCGAGAAATTCCTCAATTCCGTGTCACCCGGCATGTCGTCATACGTGTACCACGGACCTGCGGACTGGAAGTCCGTTCCACCGATGGGCGTTTTCATCGCCGTAAATCCTGCGCCCTGCTGGGGATCAAACAGGGAGCGAAGTACGTCTTCCTGCTTCTCCGCGGGCAGCGTGTTAAGCGTGATCAGCCCGGCTTCCATGATGGACGCGCCGAAGCCGTCGATCTTCTGATATTTCACCGAGTCGTTGATTTGAAACGTCGCACCCTCATCCGGTTTGGTATCCGCGAACTGAAGATCGTCTTTGGGTGTGAGACGGTCGCCTAATTTGGAAGAGACATGAACCTTCACAGTCTGCGCGTTCACGGCCTGGGCGGAGAAACCAAAGCAGATCCAGAGAGCGAGCGGCACGATTCGGCTGGCAGGGCGAGTTTTCTTCAATAACAAGTTCATGACACCTCCGCGATCCTAGAGGGGGCCAAGGGCAGCCAGCGTTGTTACAAACGGGCGTTCCAATAGGTCTTCAATCCATTCTTATACTCTTCGACGGGATGTCGGCACTAGTGGACAAAGTGACAAGATCGATCATTGCACCCGAAGCGATAAGGGCCACATGTCCGATTCGCGGGTTATCTCTAACGACGCCGGCCGTTGCAAGAGTTTTTTCGTACGTTCATTACTCGGATCGAACACACTTCTACGTCGGCGCACGAATTTCGTCTGTTCCTGGGGCTTCTGTTCATCCAAGTGATGGTAGCTGAAGCATTGGATGGGGCTGATAAGCGTCTGCGTCACCCAAACTCGCTCAGACTGTGAGGTCACCCGAATCTTGGGTACCGCACCCTGCGGTCTTGAGGGTGCGGTTCTCGCTTAGCGGCGCTGTTATTTGCTGGGCTTGAGCCACACAATGTCGTAGGCGCGATCGAAAGTTACGAACATCAGGCATTCTTCCTGGGCCGTGCAGGTGAACCAATGCGGCTGCTTGCTGGGCATCATCGCGAAGCCGCCCGGGCCGAGTACCGTGTCCGCCATGCCTTCCATTCCGGTCGAGACGTTTCCTTTCACGACGTTCAACTGCTCTCCGCAGTGTGACACGGCGGACGCAGTGTGATAGTGCGCGGGAACGACGCATTTCGGCGCCGCTTTCATGATCGCCGTCGTGGGGCCAGTTTTCAGGTCGCCATTCTCCAGAACGAACTGCAGGCAGTCGGGACCGTCGCCTGGCGGGAATTTCACGTCCGCAAGCGGGCGCACCAGACCGGTTTTGGGCGTCTGCGCTGAAAGCGCACTTCTCCGTGGCGCTGCTGTGAAGCACCGCCAGAGAGAACTAATGTACGGTGTCGCTCGATATTACGTTACTGCGATAGGAAGGGCGCATTTTCCTGAGCGGCACAAGGGCTCGGCAGTTGTTTTTGTCTGCCCACTTCTCTTCGCAGCGGGTGTGAAGAGCGACGATTATTTCTCCATGAGATGTGCGGAGGAGATTGCTTCCATTGTGTGGGGTGACCACATCGGCGGCATCGTTGCAGTAGCTACAAATCAATCCGGTTGGCATGGGGACACCTGCTTTTTTGGGGGTTGCTGCGGCCGTAGATTTAGCAGCGAAGCAGGAAATGCGGCAATACAGGATTTGCTGTAGGTGCTATTTGGGGCGGCTGCCGACTAGGGATGCGACGCCCGAAACTGTCTCACTTACGAGGTAGCCTCACTTCCCGTTCTTCAGTCAGCCATGCGGCGTAACGCGCGGCTCTTGCAGAATGTCTTCTCGTCCAGATAAGGATCGTCCTTCAGCACCTCTTCAATCGTCCGGCCTGCACCGATCTGAACGAGAAAGCATGGGTTACGGAAACACAGAGAAGAGTGTCTGTGCTACTCGGTGTGGGTTAGGTCGTGGATCTGGGATTCCAGGGCTTGGTTGTATTGGCGTTCGATCTGGAGCTCGGTTTGGAGTTTTTTTACCAGGAGTTCGAGGCGCGCTACTTCGGCGCGAAGTTTTTGGGCGTCGTTGCTGGGTATGGAGCGATGCGAAGTGTGGGGTGGTTGTGTGGCTTGATCGTGTTGCGCTGCTTGTACTGATTGAGCCGGCTGGCCGGGGTGAACCTGTTGCGATCCGGTTGGCGCGGGCGGAGTTGCCGGCGGGGTTGCGGGCGTGGTAGCGGGCAAAGTTGGGCGCTGGGTGAAGGCTTCTGCCAGCGCGCGGGGCCACGCGGATTCGGGGACGCACTGCTCGGATGCGTAGGCCTGCGGCGCGGCGTGCGTGGGAGTTTGCGACGGCGGCGGCGCTGGGGCGAAAAGGCTGCTCAGCGAGCTTGCTGGGCTGGGCGCGTTGGAGATGCCGGGAATGTTGGGAAAAGCCGGCAGCGATGGGCGCTCCGCTGCTGACGGCGGTTGGTTCGCGGGCTTGGGATTCAGCAGGGCTTTTACGCGGCCGATCAGTTCCTGGGGCTGAAATGGTTTGCGGATGAGCTCGTCGGCGCGGACCGATACGGCTTTGTCGGCTACGGTTTTGTTGACCACGCCGGACATCAGGATCACCGGGATGTGGCCGAAGCGGGCGTGCTGCTTGACCTGGGTGCAGACGGAGTAGCCGTCCTGGTCGGGCATGATGACGTCGGTGATGACCGCGTCGGGCGGATTCTGGTCGAACTGGGCGAGCGCGGAGGCGGCGTCGGAGCAGGCAATGACGTTGAAGCTCTCGCGGCGGAAGGCGATCTTGATGACTTCGCGCATGGTGGCGGAGTCGTCGATGAAGTAGACGGTCGGCGTGCGTTTTGCCGGAGCGTCGGTGAGTGGTGCAGCCATTAGTTCGCTCATAGCGCTTCCTTGTCGGCCAGATGTTCGTCGGTGAATTTGTCTTCGGCGAATTTTTCGTGCGCGAATTTGTCGTGCTCAAATTTGTCGAGCGCAAATGTTTGTTGCGGCGAATTGTCGTGCTCGAGGTTTTCGCCCGCAACGGGGTTTTCGGTCGAGCCTTCGTGCGCGCGGTTTTCTTCGGGTGAGTCTTCGTGGTCGGGTTGCTCGGCGACGTGTTCGGAGTGCTCGCCGGGGTGGTGTTCGTTTGGCAAAGAGGTATTCGCTAAACTTGCGTCCGGCAAGTTTGTGTCCGTGGGATTCTCAGTCGCCAGGTTTTCGGCGGGTAAATCCGGCCGTGCCGCATTCGCGTTTACAAGATCCTGGAGCACTGCGTTGATTTTCGCCTCGTTGTTTGTGTCGTTGGTTGCGTCGCTGTTTGTGTTTTCGTCGTACTCGCGCATGGCATCGAGCATCAGGTCGGTGGCGGAACGCAGCACGGTCTGCTGCGCGGCAGTCGTGCCGTAGACAAATTTGTAGACGCCGGTGCCGCCCGCGACGCAGCTTTTGACGATGTGGATGACGGCTTCATCGCCGAAGAGGTTGCCGCATTCGGCGTGGGTGATGGTGCCGGCGTCAAAGAACAGGACGGCGTCGGTGGCGCCTCCATTGATGTGGAGCGCGCCGGTCTGGCGGGCGTGGCCGAGCATTTGGAGCACGCCGGGAAGGTCGTGATGCGAGAGGCTGCCGCTGAGACTGGTGTCGGCTTGCGCGATCATCTGCGTGGGCTGGAAGCCTTCGGCCTTGCTGATGATGATGTTGCGAATGTGCGTGGCGATGACCGCGGGCTGGCGCTGGCGGTCGATGTAATCGTCGCAGCCGGCCTGGAAGGCTTCCATGAGGGCGCGCTGGCTGCCGTCGCCGAGAGCGATGATGGGGAGCCCGGCGTTCTTGGGATCGGCGTGAATGATCTTGGCGATTTCGAGGGCGCCCATTTCGCGCATGTTGGTGGCGCAGACGATGGCGGTGGGGGTGTCGTACTCGAGCGTAGTGAGCGCGAACGCTGGCTGCGTGCTGGAGAGGACTTCGAAACCTTCGCGCTTGAGGGCGTCACTTAGGCGCTTGGCGAAATAGACGTTGCTGTCGATCAGCAGGATTTTTGCGACGCGGCCTGGTTCGATCATGAGAGCGCCTCCTGCGCGTGCAGGGCTTGGGCGGGCGCGGGGAGGATCGCGGGGCTCGGGCCTGGAGTTAACGCGTTGAGATTCAGGACTTCGATGACGTCGCCGTCGTGCGAGAGCCAGCCCAAGACGTGCGGGAGGTCGGCTTCGCTGGCGGGAATCATTTCGGCGAAGATGAGTTCGCAATCGCCGGTGACGGGGAGAGCGATCCATTCGGTGCCGTTGGTGTAGCGGCGCTGGGCAATCAGGTAGAAGCGGCGGGAGAGGAGATTTTTGCCGATTAGACGGGCGGCTACGTCGCAGACTGGGACGATGCGGCCTCGGCGGAGGAGGACGCCTTCGATTTCTTTGGTGTGATGGGGGAAGCAGAAGATGCGGCTGGGCGCGACTAATTCCGCAATGTCGCCTGCGGCTACGGCGAAGCGGCGCTCGGCCAGGCGGAGAAGGACGAAGGATTCGGAGTCGGTGTGCGGGTTCATTGGGGGTGGCTCGATGGGTTGGTGGTGTCGGTTGAGTCGGTTGAAGGAAAATCCGCACCCTTAAAACCGAAGGGTGCGGCACCCGTTAGAGACGCGGGGTCGCTCGGGAAGTTGGTCGTTAATGTTGAGTCTAAACCCCCACCTTCAAAAACCGAAGGTGGGGCACCCGCGGAGTCGGACACCGCAGAGTCAGGGGTTGCCACGGCTTTGGGTTGGAGGGACGAGTCCAGGAGGAAGAGTTCGTCTGGGGTCAGGAAGCCTTCGGGCTTCACTACCGGGATCACGGTTTGGTCGATGGCGGTTATGCCGCGGTACCAGTCGCGTTCGTCGTTGCAGAAAGCCTGGGGGAGGGCTTGCAGGCGGCTCATGGTGGTCATTTTCTCGATGCCGTCGACTAGCAGGGCGGTGCGCGTGCGGCGGAGGACGAAGACCAAGGCCGGGGCGAACGGCGGCAGACCGAAATGCACGGCGCCATTGACGACGTAGAGGGAGTGTTCGCCGCGCTGCAAGATGTGGCGGACTTTGCGGAGGCCCGCTTGCGCGATTTCTTTTGTGGCGCTGGCCAGGGTGTCTACGCTGCGCACCTCTTTGACGGATGCGGAGGAGATTGCGAAGAGCTGTTCGCTGACACGAAACAGAATGATCTGCTCGGTGCGGACGGGTTGCGATTTTGGCGGCGCGGGTAGGCGCATTATCTGGCTCCCACGGGCGTGTTTTTGCAGATGCCGATGACGCGCTTTTCGATGGCGGCGTAGATGTCGTCGATGCCGAGAATTTGCTCTACGTTGGCGGATTTGATGGCTTCCGCGGGCATGCCGAAGATGACGGAGGTGGCTTCGTCCTGGGCGATGACCAAGCCGCCGGCGTTGCGGATGGCTTTTGCGCCTGCGGCGCCGTCGTTGCCCATGCCGGTCAGCACAACGCCGATGGTCATGGCGCCCGCGAACGCCGCGGCGGTTTCCATGGTGACATCGATATTGGGGAGATAGCCGTTGATACGGCCGGAAGTGCTGTCGAGCTCGATCCGGCCGGTGGGAGTGATGCGCAAGTGTTGGCCACCGGGGCAGATGTAGAGCGTGCCGGGTTGCAACGGCTCGTTGGGCTCAGCTTCCTTCACGCGGATGCTGGTGAACTCGGCGAGTTGCGCCGCGTATTGCGTGGTGAAGGTCGCGGGCATGTGCTGCACGAGGAAAACTGCCGCGGGGAAGTCGCGCGTGAAGCCCGGAGCGAGACGCATCACGGTCGCGGGGCCCCCTGTGGAGGCGCCGAGCACGACGATGGGAAAGCGCTGGTCCGGAGGAGCGGCTGGTTGCGGTCGGGACGCACCACGCGGCGCGGAGCTGGTGCTCGGGTTGGTGCCGACGGCTTGCAACGTGGAGGCGAGGCGCGATGCCGTGCGCACCACGCGGACTTTTGCCGACATGCGTACTTTTCGGAGTAGATCTTCCTTCACGCTCTGCATGTCGAGATCGATGCCGCTGGACGGTTTAGCGACGAATTCTATTGCGCCGAGTTCCAGGGCTTTGAGGGTGCTGGCGGCGCCTTCGCGAGATTCGGAGCTAACGATGACGATGGGGCGCGGAGCTGTGGTCATGATTTGCGCGGTGGCTTGCAGACCATCGACGTGGGGCATGTTGATGTCCATGGTGATGACATCGGGCTTCAGGGATTCGGCGAGGGTGATAGCTTCGCGGCCGTCTTTGGCCTGACCAACGACCTGCAATTGCTCGTCGGAATTCAAAATGGTTTCGAGGACCTTGCGCATGAAGGCCGAGTCATCAACGATGAGGACGCGAAACTTTTTGTTGGGAGTAGTAGCCATGGTGTGCTCCTACGCCACCGGGACAGCCGGGCGCGTTGCCTCCGTTCCGATAAGTTGTTCGACGGCGGCGATGAGTTGATCTTCCTGCACGGGTTTGGTGAGGAATGAGGTTGCGCCTTCCTTGATGGCGCGGTCGCGATGCTTGGCGCCGGCGCGCGAGGTTACGACCATGACCGGGATGCGGCGGGTCGTGGGATTTTGGCGGAGTTGCACCATAAGCTCGTAGCCGGTCATGCGGGGCATTTCGAGGTCGGTGATGACCAGATGGCAGCCGTGCTGGGTGACGAGTTCGGCGGCTTCCAGGCCGTCAGCGGCGAGTTTCACGCGGTAGCCGTTCTTTTCGAGCATGCGGCCAACGAATTTACGGACGCTGATGGAGTCGTCGGCGACGACGATGACGCGCTCGTGTTCGACGCGGTCGATGGCGTCGGTGGGAATCGTGCCGCGAGCGACCGCTTCGGAGCCCGGAGCGAAGACACGGGCGGCGCTGGCGCTGGCTATCAGGGTGCGGCGCTCGGTGGGCTCTGTGGCGACCATGCGATTCAGATCGATGAGCAGAATCAAGCTGCCATCGGGTGCGATGGTGGTGCCTGGGAAGAGTTTTACGCGGCGGAGGTATTCGCCGAGATTTTTGATGACGATTTCGTCTTTGCCGAGGACTTCCTCGACGACAAGGCCGACTTGGCGGTTTCCGGTGTTGGCTACGACCATGCGGAAGTAGCCGTTGATTGGCTCGAGCGGCGGAAGGCCGAGATAGCTATCGAGACGAATGACTTCGGTGACGACATCGCGGACCTTGGTGAGAAGTTTGCCGCCGACGTCTTCGATTTCGTCGGCACGGATGCGGCGGATCTCTTCCACGACCGCAAGCGGAAGAGCGAAACTGACGCCGCCGCAGCGGACGAAGAGCGCTGGTGAAATGATCAGGGTCAGGGGGACCTTGAGAGTGAATTTGGTGCCCTGGCCGCGGGTGCTCTCGATTTCGACATCACCGTTGAGCGCGTTGAGATTGGCGCGGACGACATCGAGGCCAACGCCGCGGCCGGCGAGTTCGGTTTTTGCCGGGGCGGTAGAGAAGCCAGGATGGAAGAGCATTTCGCGCAAGTCGCGCTCGGTGAGGCGGTCCGCGGTTTCGCTGGAAACAAGAGAGCGCTCGACGGCGCTTTGCTTGACGCGATCGTAATCGATGCCGCCACCGTCGTCTTGGACTTCGATGTAAATGTGGTTGCCGCGGTGATAGGCGCGTAGGGAAACTTTACCGGCTTCGGGCTTGCCCGCGGAGAGGCGTGCGTCGGTACGCTCGATGCCGTGGGCCACGGAGTTGCGGACGAGGTGCACGAGCGGATCGGAAATTTGCTGGATAATGTTGTTGTCTAGCTCGGTTTCGTTGCCGACGAAGTCGAGATCGACCTGCTTGCCGGCGGACTGCGCGGCGTCGCGAACGGCACGAGACAAGCGGGAATAGAGGGTGCCGATGGGCACCATGCGCGCGGCGGTGAATTCGTCCTGAAGATGGTGCGCGAGTTTCGTGAATTCGTCGATGTCGCCTTCCACGCGGCCAATGTAGCCTTCGAGCTGCGTCAGGACTTCGTTGACGTCGGCGGAAATTTCAGCCATGGAGCGGGAGAGGATGTTGAAATCGTCGTAGCGGTCCATCTCCAGTTCACTGAAATCGTCGAAGAAACCATCGCCTGCGGCGGCACTGGCAAGGCGTTTGGGGGTGGTGGCGGCGTTCCAGGATGCGGTGGCGCGGGACGAGCTGATGCGGTTGAACTCGTACTTTTCCTGGAATTCGTTGACTTTGTTTTGCAAACGTTCCTTGGAGAAGCTGAGCGTGTCTACGAGCTTTTCGAGTTCGGAGACACGACCGACCATGCGGGTGCGGTTGATGACCAACTCGCCGACGGTGTTCATCATTCGGTCGAGGCGCTCGAGCGCGATGCGAACCGATTTGGCGGAGGACGCTGGGCCTGCGGGCTGTTTTCCAGCTTTGCGTACTTGCGCGGGAGAGGGAATTTCTTGCTGACTCGTGCGCTCCGCTTCGTTATTGACCGGGGCTTCCGCGAAAGTTTCTTCAGCAGCTAGCGGAGCGAATTCGGCGATGCGATTCAGCAGGGAATCGACGCCTGCGCGCATTTCGGATTCGTCGGCCCACTGCCGATGCAGGGTCTTTTTCAGGACGTCGACGGATTCGAGGCAGATATCTACGACCGCGGGCGACGGTTCGATTTCGCCGTCGCGCAGACCGCCGATCAGGTCCTCCACGCGGTGAGCGATGGCGCCCAGCCGCTTGAGGCCGACTTGCGCGGCGGAACCCTTTACGGTGTGGATAGCGCGGAAGAGGCGATTGATTTCTTCGGGATTGTTGTTGCCTTCGAGGGAGATCAAGCAATCGCTGACAACTTGCAAGTGCTCTTCGGCTTCGGGTTGGAAGAATTCCAAGATTTCGGCACCGACTTCGTCGTCCACGGGCAAGGCGTCGAAATAGGAGCCTGTGATACCGGCTTGAGGAACTTCGTCGAAGGACGGAGGAGCCGAGGTGCGCGGTTCGAAAGTGAGCGGAACGGGTTCCACCGGGAAAGCGAAGCGGTAGCGCTCTTTGAAGGCGGCAATATCTTCGATGTTTTCCTGGCCGGTGTCGCTGATTTCGAGTAGATCGGTTTCGAGCACGGAGATACCGTCGGATAGAAACTCCGTGAGTGGACCGTGGAGGTCTTCGCCGAGCGTGGCGTTGAGCGAGTATTGGAAAACGTGCGCGAGTTTTCCGGCGATTTCAGAAAAGCGCGGGAAGCCGTAGCTGGCTGAGGTGCCGCTTAGCGTGTGAGCGGCGATGTAGAGACGCTCGAGATCTTCGCGGCGCGGCTCGATTTCCTGGAGCACGCTGACATATTCGCGGAGGTACTGAAGGTGCTCGGAGGCCTCCTGGAGGAATAGCTCGACGGCTTCGCGGTCTGGCATGCTCACGAGGCCCCTCCTTCCAGGACGAGCTCGGTCTTCTGGAGTTCCTCGGCCGTGGGTTTGCGATAAAGAATGCAATCGTTCAGGACGATGGCTTGAAATTTCACCGGCATTTTGGAGATGGATTCGGAATGCCCGAGGAACAGGTACCCGCCAGGTTCTAGGCTGTCGTAGAAACGCTGGACGAGCATGCGGCGGCGCTCTTCGGTGAAGTAGATCATCACGTTCATGCAAAAAATCAGGTCCATGCGGCCGACGTAGACGGCCGAGGCGAGATTCATTTGCGCGAAGGTGATCATTTTCTGGAGACGGGATTTAACCTGGTAGCCGTCTTTCACTGACGTAAAGTGGGCCGCTCGCTGTTTTTCGCTAACACTGGCGACGCTGCGACCTTTATAGATGCCGCGTTCCGCTTGCTTGAGGGCGTTCCTGCTGACGTCGGTGGCGAGGATTTCGAGCTTCCACGACTCGGCGAAGGAGAGCGCGTCGGCGATAGTGATGGCGATCGAATAAGGTTCTTCTCCGGTGGAACAGCCGGCGCTCCAGACGCGCAGGGTGCGCGGATTCTTCCAAAACTTTTTAACGTGCAACTCGGGCAGGAGGCGCTTTTCGAAAGCCTCGTATACGCCCGGGTAGCGGAAGAAGGATGTTTCCTGGGTCAGCAAGCTTTCGAGCAGGGCTTCGTACTCGACGTTCGTTTTGCGAATGGTGCGGAGCAAGTCGGTGCCGCCCGCGAGGCTTTTCGCGATGATGTGTTCGCGGACGCGCGTCGAGAAAAAGCGCTCGCGCGATTCGTCGAAGCAGATACCTGTACGTTCTTCGATCAACATGCGGATCTCGCTCAACTCGTGTTCACTCAAACGGACCGCAGGTCCCTGGCGTTCGTTCATCGTGGTCACGTTTCGGCTCCGGATCGTTCTTTCTGTGCGACCGTTAAGTGGTCACCTTTAAGTGCGACCGCAAACTGGTCGACGTTAAGCTCAACCGGCAAGCGGTTGACGTCGGAGCTGGGAATCGATGCCCAATCGTTGCCTATCGCGCCGCGCCAGCCGGAACGGGCCGCTCGGATTCTTCGTGCATGGCGCCTTGCTTTGCCGCGCGGAACTGCGCCAAGGCTTCGTTGAGCTGGTCTGAAAGTTTCACGAGCTGGCTGACGGTGGCCACGGTGCCGCGCGTGCCTTGCGACGTCTGACGCGTGATGCTGGAAATGATTTGCATCGCGTGGGCTACGCCTTCGGTGCCGCGTACCTGCTGCTTCGAGGCCAGCGAGATCTCCTGGACAAGCTCGGCGGACTGGCGGACGACGCTGGAAATTGCATCGAGGGCGCGGCCTGCTTGATCGGCTAGAGTGGCGCCGCTTTCGACTTCCTTGGTGCCTTCTTCCATGACCACGACGGCTTCGTTTGTCTCGGCTTGAATGGCCTTGATGAGGGCTGCGATGTCTTTCGTGGCGCTGCGGCTGTGCTCGGCCAGTTTGCGAACTTCGTCGGCGACCACGGCGAACCCGCGGCCAGCTTCTCCGGCGCGAGCGGCTTCGATGGCGGCGTTCAACGCGAGGAGGTTGGTCTGCTCGGTGATGTCGTTGATGACATTGATGATTTCCGAGATTTCCAGGGAGCGATCGCCGAGGGACTTGATTTTCTTGGCGGTGGCTTGCACGGAGGCGCGGATGCGCTGCATGCCTTCGAGGGTATCGCGAACGGCGCGGTTGCCCTGCTCGGCGGCGTCGAGGGCGCGGCGCGCGGCTTCGGCGCTGGCTTCGGCATTGTTGGAAACTTGTTTCATGGAGACGGTGAGCTCTTCGACGGCGCTGGAGGTGTTGGTGATTTCCTGATCCTGCTGGGTGGCGCCGGCTTGCATTTCGTCGGCGGCGACCAAGATGTTGTTGGAGCAGGCGGTGACTTCCATGGCGGCCTTGCGGACACGCTCGAGGACCTTGGTGAAGTTGTCGAGCATGTAGTTGATGGAGTCGGCGACGTTGCCGAGGGCGTCGTTGGTGACTTTGCCGCGGAGGGACAGATCGCCGCGGGCGACTTGATTGATGACGGCGAGAAGCTCGGTGATGCTGCGCTGGAGATTGTCGTTGGCTTCCTGGTTGCTGTTGGCTTTGGAAACTTTGGCGACGGCGCGATTGAGATTGTCGGCGATGTAGCCGAGTTCATCCTGGGAGTGAACTTCGGCGCGGGTGCGAACGTCGCCCGCGGCGAAACGCTCGGAGAATTCCGCAAGCTGCTTGACCGGGGACAGGAGCGCGCTGCCGAGGCGCCATCCAAGGAGCAGGGCCATGCCGACGGCTAGCGCGAGAGCGATGAGCGCAGAACCGCTTGCGGCAGCAGGGAGTGCGCCGAAGTCCAAGAGGGATGCGCCGCCGGATTGCCGGCCGGCGTTATAAGCCAAGCCGAGCACGGCGAACAGGACGACGCCGTTTGACAGAACGAGCGTCCAGATTGTGGAACTAAGTCGCGATTTCATGCCTTCCTCCAAAGCTTTCCTACGGCGCGCTCCGGGTTCGCCGGTCGTGCGGCCGAAAAACTCAAATGCTGGGTCCGGGATAAACCTCAAGCAACTTTCTTAAATCGATCAGCAGAGCCAGGCGATCTTCGTGGCGCAACATGCCGACGCAGTGAGGCACGTTTTCAGGCGCTTGCTCCAGAAGATCGTCGGTGGTTACGGAATAGGTGCCGATGACTTCGTCGGCGGCGATGCCTACGCGAAGGTCGTCGTGGCGGGCTTCGCCGCGGAGGGCAGCGACGACCACGTGTTTGGGGAGCAAGCCGGGGCGGCGGCCCTCGGTCAAAGCGATGTCGATCAACGGGACGATGACGCCGCGCAAGTTGAAGATGCCGAGGAGATAGGGTGGGGCGAGAGGCACCCTGGTCAGCAGTGGCCAGTCCAGAACTTCTTCTACGTCGAGCACAGGGAGGCAGAATCGTTCGCGGCCGCTACGAAAAACGCAGAACTGCGATTCGGCGGAAGGCTCTTCGAGCGGACCGAGGGCTTCGAGCAGGTCGGCGGCGTCTGCGCTGGCGGCGAGCGGAGTCAGATGGAAATCTTCGAACATGCTTACGTGGTCCTCAGACCGTGGCCGATGTGGCCCACGGCAGTTGCGGTGCGGCGATTCATACGAACCGCCGGACTACGCGGAGTAACTCTTCGCGCGTAAAAGGCTTGGTGATGTAACCGTCGGCACCTTGTTGCTCGCCCCAGTAGCGGTCGCTAGGAGTGTCTTTCGAAGTGACCAGGATGACGGGGATGCCGTTGAACTTGATGTTGCTCTTGAGCTCGCGGCAAACCTGAAACCCGTTGCGATCGGGCATAACCACGTCGAGGAGGATGACGCTGGGCCCCTCGGCGGTGATGGTTTCCTCGACGCGCTTGGGATCGTTGAGGCCCACAGGGTTATAGCCTTCAGTTTCCAGGAGGCCTTGCATCAGGCGCACTTGCGACGGCGAATCGTCGACGATCAGGATTGTTTTCTGGAGCACAGAGTTCTCCGAACAGTTCTCCGCTGCGAAGAGGGTGCACGTCAGCGGCCAGCTTGGGAGGGAGAACGGGGAGCTTGTCGGGTTGGTATAAGGAGCTGAATGTGAGGGACTTACGCCGAGGAGTGGGAGAGGTTAGCGGGGGCGGGAGCGGGGGCTTACGGTGTCAGACGTCTCAGCTTGAGATGCATTCTCAGCGTCGCGCATCTCGCTGGCGAGGGATGAGAATCGCTGCATGATTTCATTGATGCGCAAAGCCATGCTGTGAATGGTTTTGATTTGCGCCAGGGATTGCTGGGAAAGCTGGCCGGGTTCGAGGAGCATGAGTTCGGCGTTGCCGAGCATGGAGGTGAGAGCGTTGTTGACGCTGTGCTTCATGTCGATCATGTAGCGGCCGAGGGTAGCGTGATGTTCGTTGCGCGCTGCTTTGGTTTCGGCTTGACGGGCGGCGCGGAGGGCTTCGGTGCGGCGTAGAGATTCGGCGGCGACGAGCAGGAGGGTTTGCGTCCAGTCTTCGCGGAGCGGGATGTGGACGAGACGCGGATAGCGGGAGCGCAATTGGGTGAGTTCGCGAGAGTCGGCGGGGGCGCAGAGAATCGCGGCGGTGGCGGTCGCTAAGGACTTCAGGACGCCTGGGAGCTTGCCTTCGCGCAGCGGGCCCACGACGACGAGATCGGGGTCGAGTTCTTCGCGTTCGCTCCAGAGATCGCTGCCGAGGACGGTGATGGCGGGAGCCTGGCGTTCGGCTTGCCAACAGGCCGTCACGAGGCGCGCGAATTCGGTTTCATCGGTGACGATCAGTGCGGTGGAGTTTTGCAAAAGGGACCGGCTCCCAATCCTGGTGTACCGCGCCGTCTTTCGGGCGGCAATTTCTTTACGGTGTCCGCGTCTGCGTCTGCGCGGACGGTCACGCGTTGCTAAAGTTTTTCGGCTTCGTCGAGCGCGGAAAGCAAGCGCTTGGTGCTGATGCCAAGATTCACCGCAGCTTCGGTGTCTTTTGCTTGCTTGGCGACGTCCACACGCTCCTGCAGGCGAGACACTTCGATGCGGGCGATGGAAAGAGCGCGATCGAGACCACTGTCGTTGGGACTTTCCTTGGCGGATTCGATCGCAGCAATAACTAGAGCACGGGCGACCACGGCGCGGCGCAGGTCTTCCGCGGAAGGACTATCCTCGTTTATGAACGCAGTGACCTCCCAGGAGGACATCAGGATACGAGCGCTGCCGATGGTGACGTTGGTCATGGAGCGGCCACGGGTGGGCGGCACGGAGATGAGTTGCTCCCAAATTTGCTCGAGGCAAGACTCGAAATCGAGAACGGTGGCGGGTTCCGATTTTTTCTGTGAGTCCGTCGGGGGTCGCGCCGAGGAGGCCACGGGAGCTGCATCGCGATGCGCTGCGTCGGATGCGAGTGGCGCGGCGTTTTCGGCGGGCTTTGGTGCAATGCGCTCAAGAGCGCGTTCAACGTCGGAGCGCAAGGCGAGGAGCTTTTCGAAGGCTTCGTTGACGGTGCGCTCGGTATATTCCTGCTGAAACGGCTGCTTCCAGGAATCGGCAAGTTGACGGACTTTTGCGAGAGGCTCGCCTGAGGATAAACCGAACTTTTGGCAGTTGAGGATGCGGACGCCGGCGGCATCCAGTTGACTCAATCCGGCGCGGATGGCGATGAGATCGGCGTGCATCAGCTCGATCAGCGTGCGGCGCAGAAGGAAGTTGAAGCGAACGAAAGCGATCAGGGAGCAAGGTTCGTAGAACAATTTGCCGGAGGTCTCTTTTACTTTGCGGCCTTGATCGATGAAATTGGTTTTCAGCATGTCGCGGAAAGTGCGAAAGCCGCGGAGGGCTACGATCATTTTCTCGAGAGGCTCGCACCAGGCGAGCGGTGCGGTGCTGACCTCGCCGAGAACGGGTTTCATGACTTGGGCGACATCGTCGAGCTCGATCTGCTTGTGATAGATCTTTGCCGGAGCGCAAAGCGCGAAATATTGAACGAGGAGAAAGTCGGTTTTATCGCGGTCGATGTTGGTTTTGGACGGCTTGCGCAGATGGCGTTGGATGAGGGCGCGGAGTCCCGCTTCGCTGGCGTTCAGCGTGGTCATCTGGAGCAAGTGGCGAAGCTGATAGACGAGAACCTGCTGATCCATGGAATCCAGCCAGGTCTGGAGCTTGGAGAAGCTCTCGAGGTCGGGCTTTTCCGGCAGGTGCCGCTTGTCCGGGGGAAATGGAATTTCGATTGTCAGTTGCTTGGCGAGCGCGAGATAAATCGGGAAGACGGAGCGAGCTTCATCCCACTGTTCCTGGCGAAGCGCATTAGGGCGCGCAGGAGGAGAGTAGGAAAGATTGAGCGTAGTCATCTTGGTCATGGCTGTGTCACCCAGTCGCAAGGCCCTTGCGCGAATTTAACGGCCACCGCTTTGCGGCCTTCGTGGTACTGCACGGCGATCACGGTTGCTTCGGCGGCGCGCCCTTTACTATCGCGTTCGAGGCGCACACGATCGTCGAACTCTAAGGGCAAAGTGGAAAGAAAGATGGCGAAATCGGGGGCGGCAAACTCAACGGTGGCTGCTTCGCGCAACTTGGTGCGACCACCGCGAAGCGCGGTCACCTGCACGGGGATGCGGACGGCGGCGGCTTGCGGAAAGAACCGCGCTAGTTGCTCGGCGCAACACTGTTCTTGCTCCGGAAGCGCGATTTCTATTGAGCTTTTCACATCGCCTCACAACGTGCTTCAGCGCCGGGTGGGAGCGCGACGTCGCGCGGACACACACCGGGCCGGTAAACACAGAATCCCGGCAGGGAGAGAGCACGTGTGACGCCAAAACAAATGGCGAAAAAAGGAGCGGAGAAGATGCTGAAACAGTGGGGCTTATTGATTGAGAAGCGAGTGGTCCAAGGAACCGCATGTCTCAGGGTGAAACGCGAGAGTCTCAGCCGTCGGGCGGACGGCGGTGATTCAGGCAGGAGTGAGACGCTCGCGTCTAGTGAGATGCGGCATGAACCTTGGTTTCGTCGTCGGCGTCGGCGGATTCGGATTTCATGGGAATGTTGTAACGCTTCAGCTTTCTGTAAAGGGTAGCGCGGCTGATGCCAAGCAGCTTGCCTGCGAGGGCTTTGTCGCCATTGGCCTGCTCGAACACGCGGAGGATGGTCATGCGTTCCATTTCCGCGAGAGCGGTTGTGGAAAGGGACGCGGCGTCCTGGTGCGAGGTCGTTGCGGCGGATGGGGCATCCATCCTGATCGCGGGAGGCAAATCGCCGACATCGATGATGCGGTGATCACCGAGGGCTACGGCGCGGGCGATACAGTTCTCCAACTCGCGAATGTTGCCTGGCCAATCGTATTGCAGAAGGCTCTTCATGGCTGCGGCTGTGACCTGAAGGTTTTCGGCGCGGGCGTAGCGGTCGAGGAAGTGGTGAACCAGCATGGGAATGTCGGAGCGGCGGTCGCGGAGGGCCGGAAGGTGAACGGTGACGACGTTGAGGCGAAAATAGAGATCCTTGCGGAACGTGCCGCAGCGGTAAGCGGATTCGAGATCGCGGTTGGTGGCGGCGATGACGCGAACGTCGACGTTCACTTTTTCGTTGCTGCCGACCGGACGGACTTCCTTTTCCTGGAGCACGCGCAGGAGTTTGGCTTGCATTTCCAGAGGGAGCTCGCCAATTTCGTCGAGGAAAATCGTGCCGCCATTGGCAGCCTGGAAAAGGCCTTCCTTGGACTTCGAGGCTCCCGTAAACGCGCCCTTTTCGTAGCCGAAGAGTTCGCTCTCCATCAAGGTGGGGACTAAAGAGCCGCAATCGACCGCAATGAATGGAGTCTGCGCCATGGAGCCGCGGAAATGAATGGCACGGGCGGCAAGTTCTTTGCCGGTACCACTCTCACCGGAAATCAGAACGGGAGTGCGCGTGTCTTTCAGGCGCGAAATCATGCGCAGAACATCCTGGATATTGGCGGAGGTGCCGATGATGCCGTCGAGGTTTTCTTCGGTGTTGACGCGCTCTCGCAGGAATTCGTTTTCGGTAACCAGGCGGATTTTTTCGGCCATGCGTTGCAGCAGCAGGCGCATTTTTTCGACGCGGAAGGGCTTTTCGATGTAGTCGTAGGCGCCGAGTTTCATGGCATCGACGGCGGACTCGATGGAACCATGACCGGTCATGATGGCCACTTCGGTGCGGGGCATCAGCGCTTTGACCTGACGCAAAAGCTCGACGCCGGACTGGCTGGGAAGTTTTAGATCGGTCAAGACGAGATCCGGGCATTCGGCATCGAGCCTGGAGACGGCGGATTCGGCGCTTTCGGCCTCGGCACAGACGAAGCCGAGAGAAGTGCCGATGGTCATGCACAGGCGGCGGATACTTTGCTCGTCGTCTACCACAAGTAAACGGATTTTGAGATCGGCATTCATGGTTTCCCGAAGGTTTTCTCCACGACAGTCAGTAGTTGTTGAACTCGAAAGGGTTTTTCTATGCAGGGCGTTCCGCTATGCGCCAACAATGCTTGGGTGTCGCTATTGGCGGTGTCGCCGGTGATCAAGATGATGCGGGTGCAGAGTTCCGGACGGTTTTGCCGAATCCAGGCATGGACTTCGGCGCCGTTCACGGAGCCGGGCATGCGGATATCGGAGATTACGCCGAAATAGTCGCCGCCATCGAGCTTTTCCAGGCCTTCGGCGCCGGACGAGGCCTCCACTACGGCGTAGCCGCGGCGTTCGAGTGCGGCGCGCAGGAAAGCGGTGACGGAAGGCTCGTCCTCAATGAGCAAAATCGGTGAGGGCGCCCGAGACTGGGAGGGCGAGGTCATCGACCTACTTCCTTGGCGATGGCCGCGGCGGTCGCGGCTTCGGTGGCAATCGGAACGCGGACGATGAAGGTGCTGCCTGGGCCGTCGTCATTGTTCCGGCAGAGAATTTCTCCGCCGTGGGCGCGAACGATGCCGTAACAGATGCTGAGACCCAGGCCAGTGCCTTTGGCGGCTTGTTTGGTGGTGTAAAAGGGATCGAAGATGCGCTCGGTGTCAGGAACGCCGGTGCCGTTGTCGGAGATGGCCACTTCGATGTTTTGGTCGCTTCGGCCGGTATGAATGATGATGCGGCCGCGCTGCCCGGCATCCTGGACGGCGTCGTAGGCGTTGTTGAGGATATTGAGGAAGACTTGCTGCAATTGCTGGGCGTCGCCCAGGGCTGGAGCCAAATTTTCGTCGAAATTTTCGGTCACTTCGACGCCGTGGCTGGCGAAATCGTAACTGCGAAGCTTGATGGTCTGACGCAGGACATTGTTGACGTGAACGAGTTCACGCTGGACAGGACGCTGGCGGGCGAAGCTGAGCAGGTCCTGGACGATATCTTTGGTGCGCTGGGTCTCGTGCAGGATGATCTGGAGGTCTTCGCGGGCGTTCTCTGGTATTGCGGGATTCTCCAACAACAGGTCGGTGAAGCCAAGAATGGCGGCCAAGGGGTTGTTGACCTCGTGGGCCACGCCCGAGACGAGGCGACCGATGGCGGCCATGCGTTCGGAGTGGGCGAGTTTGGCCTGGAGGAGAACGGCGTCGGTAATGTCGGTCATAACGACTACGACGCTGTTGACGATGTTCTGTTCGTCGCGCATGGGGCTGAGGGAGATGGAAAAATGGCCCATAGATGTGTCGCTGCGGCGCACCCGGAGCTCAAGATTTTCGACCTGGTGCCCGAGCGCGGTGGTATCGAGAGCGGCATCGAAATCGGGGCGGTGTGAGGCTTCGACCCAATCGACCAGGCGGTGACCGATTAACTCGTCTTCGCGGTAGCCGGACTCGAGGGCGCGGCGGTTGGCGTAGCTGATGAGGCCGGCAGTGTCGAGGACCAGGATCATACTCTGCGTAGTGTTAAGGATTTTTTGGTTGAAGTCGCGCTCGCGTTGCAATTGCGACTGAAAGGTCCGCTGTTCGGTGACGTCGAGCATCAGGCCGCGAATCTGGATGATCTGTCCGTTGGCGTCGCGGACGGCGGTGATGTTTTGAAGGGTGTGGAGGAGGGTGCCATCCTTGCGGCGCAGGGTCTCTTCGTAGTTGCGGAGGACGCCGCGTTGGGACAGGGCACGCGAGAAGCGCTCCCTGGCGGCGGCAAAGGGATAGAGGTGAGGGCCTACATCGGCGCGCAACAATTCGTCGCGGGAATCGTAGCCGAGCATGCGGACCATCGCGTCGTTGACGTCGAGAAAGCGGCCGTCGGGCGTGGCGAAGAACAGGCCTTCCTGGATGCTGTCGAAAAGTTCGCGATAGCGGCGCTCGGCTTCGCGGCGATCGGTCATATCCTTAAGGACGTGGATAGTGCGCGTGTCGTCGTCGGAAACGCTAGGCGTTCTGGAGGTGGAGACCAGGAAGATGCGTTCCGGAGAAGCTACAACGTATTCTTCGCGCGTTCGTTGGGTATCGCGGCAGAAGGGGCAAGGAAGCTCTGTGCCCGTCTCGGCAATTTGTCGGAGGCTGGTCATGGCTTCGCCGACCAAGGCTACAGGCGGTACTCCGAGGTGCGAGGCCAGGGAGCGATTGGTGCGCACGATGCGGAAAGAGCGGTCGTGGACGACGATGTAGTCGCTGATGGCGTCGATGTCTTCGACCCATTGACGCTTGGAGCGCTCCAACTGCGAGAACCTGCGAAAATTTTCAATGGAGAGAGCGGCGTGGCTGGCGAGGGCTTGCAGGAGATGGCGTTCGTTGGTTTCGATCTTGGCGCGGCCGCGCAAGAGACAGAGAGATCCGAGGGTCTCTTCGTCGCTGGCGGTAATGGGGACAAAGATTGCGGCGGCGCCGGAATTTTTGGTTAGGCCGGCCAACGATGGGTCCGCTGAGAGCGGTCGAGCTTCGATTTCACCTCGGTCTTCGCGGGCCAGCCGGACCAGGGCGCTCTGGGTAGAAGCTTCCAGTGGATTTTCGGTCGAAGCGGACTGATAGAGGTCGGTTTCACGCCCGCGGAAGACCATGACGCCGCCCCATTTGGCGTTGAGCATGCGTGTGGCGCGTTCCGTAAAGCGCTCGAGGAATCCTGGGAGATGCCGAGACTGAGAGGCGTCCACGGCGAGTTCCATCAATTCGTTGGCTTCGGGGTTCTGTGCGCGAGCAGGTGCCTTGATTCCGCGCTTGCGCGTGCGACGACTGGAAGATTTAGGCGTTGCTCTAGGCATGTTTGATCGAGACACACTGCGGGCGTCTCAATTTGACGACTTGCCACACGCAACTAAGCTACCTAGCTATCTCAATGTGAGTCAATGTCGGAACTCGAGGGTGTTGCTGAAGAGTGTACCGTCGTTTGTGCAAGCGTTTTTGCAGGCATGTTATGCGTGCGGAATGTCTCAGCGTGAGACCTGGCTCCGCGAAACGTAGGTGCGCTGAGACATTTTCAGAAACGACGGAAGAATCTTTTCGACACGTAGATCGCGATTAACTGCACTGTTACGTTCGATTTGCGGACCAACGTCGCGCGGAAAACATTCAACATTCGAACCTTCCAAAGCTGGCCATCGACGTGCCTTCTCTGCCGTGGGCTTTCTCGCATTCCGAGGGAGGGGTAGTGTCGATGAGATCCACGTGGACAAGGATAGTGCTGGGGAGCGTCGGGGCGACGATGCTGCTGGGGGCGTCGGGATTTGCACAGACCGGGTCGACGGATGAAGGCAAACGCAAAGTCAAGACAAGGGTTACGCCGACGTTTCCGGAACTGGCCAGGCGCATGAATGTAACCGGCAAAGTGAAAATCGAAGTGATCATCGCGCCGGATGGGCATGTCAAGAGCACGAAAGCAATCGGGGGACATCCACTGTTGGTTCAGGCTTGCCAGGATGCGGTGAAGGAATGGAAGTTCTTGCCCGCTCCGGAAGAGTCCACGCAAGTTGTGGAGTTCGATTTTACGACCGCGGCCAACTGATTCGGGGAAGAACAACGGGCAGAACCTGCGAACCGCAGAGTGCGCTGGCATAGGGTGGAGGGTTTTCGCAATGACGATCGGCAAGAAATTATACGCGGGCTTCGGATCGATACTGATCATCCTGATCGCGCTCTTCGTGGTGAACATCGTGGCCGGGCTGAAGGAACAATCGGCGCGAGGGGATGCTTCGAATGCGCTGCAGAGCGTGCGGACCATCGAGGCGGTGCGCTACCAGATCATGCTGAATCGAAACAATTTGAACAACTTTCTATTGAGCGGCGATCCCCGGGACGAAGAGAAGGTGAACCGCGGGCTTGTGGACCTCGGCGAGATGATCAAGCGCAGTGAGTCGCAATCGGGGACTGGCGACCTGTTGCGGACGGCATTGATTCAGGTGGAGAGCACCGAGTCCAGCTGGGGAGATAATTTTGCTAAGCCGTTGCTGGCCAAGCGGCACCAAGTCGATTCCGGAGATGCGACCGTGTCCGATCTGCAGATTTTCTACCTGCAAAAGGATCCGACATCGTGGTTGACGAAATCATCGGCGGTCTTGGATCAGACGAACGCGGAGATTACGAAGTCGCTGGACGAGACCACTCAGTCGGCGGCGCGCGCCAGTACCATCAGCACGGGGATGACGACAGGCGGGACGTTGCTGGCGCTGTTGTTGGGATTTGGCGTGGCGGTCTATACGGCTAAGTCGATTACCGAGCCTTTGACGCACCTCATCACGGTGGCTCGGGAGATTGGGGATTCCGGGGATCTCGATCAGAACATTGACATTCATCGGAACGATGAGATTGGGGCATTGGCGACGACCTTCAACAATATGGTGGCGTATTTGAAAGAGATGGCTGCCGTATCGATGGCCGTAGCGGAAGGGGACCTGGCAGTAGAGGTGGTGCCGCGATCGAAGCGCGACACGCTGGGGAATGCGTTCCTGCGGATGTCGCATGGCTTGCAAGACTTGGTGCGCACGACACGCGATTCGGCGGGGCAGGTGTCGGCAGGTTCCAACCAAGTTGCCGGAGCTGCTGACGAGTCGGCGAAGGTTAGCGTGCAGGCTTCGTCTGCGATCGAAGAAGTGACTAGCACGATGCATGAGATGAGCGTCAACGTGCAGAACGTGGTGAAGAACACGCAAGTGCAGGCTTCCAGCGTTGCGGAGACTTCGGCGTCGATCGACCAGATGGTGACTTCGATTCAGCGCGTGGCGGATACCGCGAAGGTGCTGCTGGATATCGCCAATCGCTCGCGCGAGGAAGTGGTGACGGGAATTGCGACGATGGAGAAGGCCACCGATGGGCTGAATCGCACGAATCATGCGATTCAGAGTTCGGCGGAAATTATCAATGTGCTCGGTCATCGCGCCGACGACATCGGCAAGATCATTGAAGTGATCGATGATTTGGCGGAACAGACGAATTTGCTGGCTTTGAACGCAGCTATTGAAGCGGCGCGCGCCGGAGAACACGGACTGGGATTTGCGGTGGTCGCGGACGAGGTGCGCAAGCTGGCAGAGAAGTCGACGCAATCGACGAAAGAGATTGCAGACCTGATCCAGAGCATTCAACGCGAGGCGCGGCAAGCGGTGGAAAACATGGAGCGGAGTACGCGGATCGTGGAGGAGGGGTTGAGCCTCGGCAACGATCTGGGGTCGGCGCTGCACAAGATTTCCAACGTGGTCACCGAAGTCTACAAGTTCTCGCAGGAAATTGGGGCGGCGACGGCGGAGCAATCGGTGGGGTCTTCACAGATCGCGAAAGCTACCGGCCGACTGACGGAAATTACGCAAGAAATCAACTCGGCGGTCGAGGAACAGGCTTCTGGAGCGCAGGCGGTGGTTCGCGCGATGGACAAGATGCGGGAGCTGGTGCAGCAGTCGGCGTCGAGTTCCACGGAACTGTCGGCGGCAGCGGAGCAGATGTTGAAGCTATCGCGCAACCTGTTGGACAGCATGGATCGATTTGTGCTGGACACGTCGGCGCAGGGGCGAGCGCGTCGCGAGCAGCCGCAAACGAACCCGCGGCGCCGAGGTGATTCGCGCCGCGAACAAGAGACAGACTACGCCGAAGTCGCGCGGTCCTAGGGCGGCGGAGACTCGTCAAAATGGAAAAAGACCTTCAGGTGGTCGGCTTTCGCATCGGCAACGAGACGTTTGGCGTGCGGATCGCATCGGTTCGCGAGATCGTGCGTGTGCCGGAGATCACGGCCGTACCGAGCGCGCCGGAAACGGTCGAAGGCGTGATTAATCTGCGCGGCAAAATCATTCCGGTGATGGATCTGCGCAAGAGATTTGGGCACTTCGACGTGCAGCCCGACAAGAAGAACCGGATTTTGGTTGTGGAGCTGGACAACAAATTGGTTGGCCTGATCGTCAATGCCGCGTCGGAAGTGTTGAAGATTCCGCCGTCGGATATCGAGGCGCCGGGTTCAGTGTTCGCGGAGGGCGAGTCGAACTACGTCACCGGCGTTGGGAAACTCAAGGGCCGCCTGATCATTTTGTTGGACGTTTCAAAACTGTTGCAGCACCAGGAAGTTAAAAGACTCGAGGAGGCCGCGGAAACGGTTGCTACCGCGAAGTAGCGGCGAGACTGGCTCAGCCGGACTCTTCGCGAAATCCGCGGACCGCCACACGCGTCCATCATGGGAACGATAACCGCGCAAATTCAACTTACCGAGGCGGAGCTCAAGCTGCTGCAGACGCTCGTCTATCAAGAATGTGGAATGTTCTTCGATGAGCGGCGGTCGCACTTCTTGAAAGATCGCCTCCAGCGCAGGCTGAAAGCCTGCCATATGGATTCGTTCTACAGTTACTATCGCCTGTTGACCAGCCGCGAAGGCAAGAATGAGCTCGCGGCCTTGCTGGAAAATCTGACTGTCAATGAGACGAGTTTTTTTCGAAATCGCCCGCAACTCGACCTGCTGCAAAAGAGCGTGTTGGAAGAACTGCTCCGCAAGAAGCAGGAACGGCGCGATTGGACTCTGCGCGTTTGGAGCGCGGGTTGTTCGTCAGGGCAGGAGGCGTATTCCGTCGCGATTCTGATTTGCGACGCGCTGGCTTACTACTACTTGCGTAATCCGCTTCCGTTCGATATGCCGTCGCCTAAGCCCTTGATCCCACCTCCCTGGAAATTGGAAATCGTCGCTTCGGACATCAGTTACGCGAGCCTGCGCACGGGGCAGGAAGGCGTCTACACCGAACAGCAGATGGAACCGGTGGACTACACCTGCCGGCTGCGTTATTTCGAGCGCTCCGGCGACAAGTACGTGATCAAGAAGCAGTTGAAAGATCTGGTGCAGTTCGATTTCCACAACCTGAAGACCGAATTTTTGCCCCGGCGCAATGACATCATTTTGTGCCGCAACGTTATGATTTATTTTGACGAGGCCGAACAGAAGAGACTGATCGAAAAGTTCTGGCACTGCTTGAATGCGGGCGGATATCTTTTCGTGGGCCATGCGGAGAGCTTGTTTGGCCTGACGCAAAAGTTCCGGATGGTGCACGAAAACAACGGCACCGCGTATCAGCGGCTTGAGGCGGCGCCGTGACCCGGCTCCCCGACGATCGCAGCGGCGAGCTTCGCGCGCTCTTTTTCGAGAGCGCTGGCGAGTTATTGCAATCGCTGAACGAAGCGGGCCTGGAATTGGAGGCGCGCCCTGCTGATGACGAGGTAATTAGGCGAGTGCGCCGCGCCGTGCACACGCTGAAAGGTGATTCCGCAGCTTGCGGGTACTACGAGCTGAGTGAACTGGCGCACGAGCTTGAGGACGTGCTCTCGCCGCAACTAGGGCAGGCGCGCGGCTCAAAACTTGCCGAAGCCGTGCTGGAAGCGGCCGATTGTTTCTCGGCAATGCTCGCGGCGTATCAGCGGAACATCGATCCCCCGCCAGCGGATGCGTTGCGAACCCTGATTCGTGCGCTTCTGGCTGCGCCCGCCGGTGTTCCCGTCAGCGGTACTCCAAAGAAGGTGGCGGCGCAATTCGCGTGGACTGAGTACGAACGGATGATGATTTCGGAGGCGATTCATCGAGGAGAAGTCGTCTACAACCTCGCGCTGCGTATCGATCCCAATAGCTTGATGCACGCCGCGGCGTTCCAACTGATTCGCAATGTGCTGCACGGGTGCGGCACGGTTATTGCTTTGCGCCCCGAAGACAACTCCGCTGCGGCCACCGTCGAAATTGTGGAAGCAGCGCTGGCCAGTCTGCAGCTGGAGGAACGTATCGCACAGCGCTGCCGGATTCCCTCGATCGTCTCGGAATTGCGTATGGAGCGGGCGGACAGTCTGGAAACCGCCGAGCACGAACTGTTGGGCGATATTCTGGAGGCGCAGGCCGCGGATGTTGCCGCGAAGGCGGCGATCGAAAAATCGGGGAATGCGGAGACACCAAAGTCGCCCGGAGGGGTTTCGGCCGCAGCGGCGGTCGCGGAAAGCACGCTGCGCGTGGACGCGGCGCGGATCGATGCGGTAATGAATCTGGTTGGCGAACTGATCATCGGCAAGTCGATGCTGAATCGTGCGCTGACGGAATTGGACCGGCGGCATTCGCGCGACCCCGTGCGCGCGAAGCTGTCGGATGCGGTGGCTTTTCAATCTCGAGTTCTCGAGGAACTTCACAAATGCGTGCTGAAGATCCGCATGGTTCCCGTCGAGCAGCTGTTTCGCCGATTCCCGCGACTGGTCCGCGATGTTGCCAAGCAGTGTGGCAAGGACGTCGCTCTAGAAGTGTCCGGGCAGAACACCGATCTGGACAAGGGTATTCTCGATGCGCTTGCCGAGCCGCTGATGCACCTGGTTCGGAATGCAGTCGATCACGGCGTGGAAGATGCCGAGGAGCGCATCAGCGCCGGCAAAGTGGCGCGCGGGACGATTTATTTGAACGCGTACCACCAGGGCACGCAGGTCGTAATCGAAGTGCGAGACGACGGCCGAGGCATCGATCTCAAGCAGCTCCGGGCGCTGGCGGTGGAAAAAGGGGTTGTAAAACCTGACGAAGCCGAACGTCTTTCTGACTCGGAGGCGCTCAACCTCATCTTCGAGCCGGGATTCAGCACTGCCGCCGAAGTAACAGAAGTTTCCGGGCGGGGCGTGGGCATGGACGTGGTGCGCACGGTGCTGAACCGCTTGAAGGGGACCGTACAGATCTCATCCAACAAGGGCCGTGGCACAACGATTCAGCTTCGTGCGCCGCTGACACTTGCAAGCATCCAGACGCTGCTCTTTCGCGTTGGCGGCCGCCTGTTCGCGGTGCCTCTGTCTTCCGTGGTGGAGATCACGCGGATCAACGACAACGACATTCACCGTATCGATCGACGGGAAGTGCTGCGGTTGCGCGAGCAAGTGCTGACGCTGGTGCGTCTCAACAGCATAAGTCGCATTCACGCGGTAGAAGGGCAGCCTGAAGCGAAGAAGAAGAGGAATTTTGTCATCGTCATTGGCGCTGCGGAAAAGCGCTTCGGCTTGCTGGTGGACAGCCTGGTTGGCGAAGAAGAATTGGTTATCAAGGCGCTGCCATCGGAAATTATCTCCAGCGACTTGGTCAGCGGAGCTTCGATTCTTGGTGATGGGACCGTTGTCCTGATTTTGAACGTGCCTGCTGTTCTGGCTCGACTTTCGCGCGCCACTCCATTGGGAGCCATCGCATGAGCGACACCGTGCGCGTCTTGGTGGTAGACGACTCGGCTTTGATGCGGAAGCTGATTCCCGCGATTCTTGCGCGGGATCCTTCGATCGAAGTGATCGGGACGGCCATGGACGGTGCTTTTGCATTGAAGAAGATCGAGGAGCTCCGACCCGATGTGGTTACGCTGGATCTGGAAATGCCTCGCATGGATGGCATGGAGACGTTGCGCCTGATTATGCGGCGCGCGCCTCTTCCGGTGATTCTCTTTAGCACGCATTCGAAGGAAGGCGCCTATTGCACGCTCAAGGCTCTGGCCATGGGCGCGGTGGATTTCATTGCGAAACCTACGGATGCCGCCGCAGGGCACCTGGAAACCATTGCGGACCTGCTTGTCGAAAAGATTAAGGTCGCCAAGCGCGCGGCCGGCCGGAAGCTTCCGCCCGCCAGGGTGGCGATCGAGCCGCCCAACCTGAAAAAGGGCGCGCGAACCGCACAGCCGGCGAGTCGCATCATCGCCATTGGTATCTCGACGGGTGGTCCGAACGCGCTGCAATACGTGCTGTCACAGATTCCAGCGGAGTTCCCCTGCAGCATTCTCGTCGTGCAGCATATGCCCGAAGGCTTTACGGAAATGTTCGCGAAGCGACTGGATGAATGCTGCGCGCTGGACGTCAGTGAGGCGAAATCAGGCGACTTGCTGTTCGCCGGGCGCGTGCTGATTTGCCCGGGAAATCGCCACATGATGGTGCGGCGCATGCCCCGTGGTGACATGGCGGTGCTTTCGGATGGAGCACCCGTGAATGGGCATCGTCCCTCGGTGGACGTACTTTATCATTCGGTCGCGCAAGAATTTGGGCCCTCCGTAGTAGGCGTGATTATGACCGGCATGGGAGAAGACGGTGCGGAGGGTTTAGGCGCAATCAAGGCGGCCGGCGGATTGACCATCGCGCAGAGTGAAGACACGTGCGTGGTAGCCGGAATGCCGCGCGCTGCGATTCAAAAAGGCCACGCCAACAAGATCGTCCCGTTGGAGAGTATCGGTGCGTTCCTCGTGAATCAATATAGTGGCGGGGACCGCACGTCTTCAGAAAAGCTCGAGAACAGTGATCGGCAGGAAAAAGTTGAAAAGAACGACAGGAACGAAAGGACATCCGTTTCTTCCCAACGTACTTAACGGTGCAATGGGATGAAGGAGAAGGTCATGCAACAATTCGCGCCTCTGCATCGCAAAGACAATCAGTCGGTCCGCTACCTGGTGGTGGACGACTCCGTATTCGCCCGCAAGAATCTCATCAAGATGATTGAGATGTTCGGCGGGGAAGTGGCCGGTGAAGCCGGCGACGGCCTAACGGCTATCGCGGAGTTCAACCGCACGAAGCCGGATATCGTGCTCATGGATATCACCATGCCACAGATGGAGGGCATCGAGGCCGTCGAGCGCATTGTTCGGCAGCATGCGGATGCGCGCATCGTCATGGTCAGCTCCGTCGGCTACCAAGAGAATATTCTGGCGGCGCTGCAGAAGGGAGCGAAACACTTCGTGCAGAAGCCGGTGAAGGCGGAAGTGTTGTATGAGATTTTGCGTTACGTGCTGAGTGACGATCCCAACGCCGCAGGCGCGCCGGTCGCGTTGGCTGGAGAGCGACGCGCATGAGAATGGAGCTCATTCAACCGTTTATTAACGCGGCGGATGCCGTGTTTGCTGAGTCGCTTCAGGCGCCGACGAAGATCGTCGATCTAACGATGGACGAAGAAACGTACCGGCGGAAGGGTGTGGCGGCGCTGATTCTCATCAAGGGAGACATCGAAGGGCGCGTCATTCTTGATTTGGCTCCTGAAGTGGCGCTCAAGATTGCGAGTCATTTAGCGGGTGGCGCGGTGGAGGGTAGCGAGCAGCTGGCGAAGGAAACTGTTTGCGAGCTGGCAAACATGGTCATCGGGAATTCGGTGACTTTGCTCAACGATCAGGGATTTCGTTTCAAGGTGTACCCGCCGGAAATTCATGTGAATGAGCAGGGGCTTGCCGGCGGCGCTGATACTGAAGCGATGGTGATTTGCATTGAAACGCCCTGCGGTGAGGTTTATCTCAACATTGGGATGCACTATTTGCATCGGCGGCGCAATGAACGGGATGCTGCTGCGGTTCTGGACTGATGGCTCGTAAGTCAACGCGTGTTGAATGATGTTTGCCCCACGGCTCATTGGTAGTTGTGTTGACCCTGGCACAGACAAGAGTGTCTGTGCTACTTATGCGCCTGAATCTATGGGAGGGCGGACGTAGGCTGCTCCATGGCGGAACAGCCCTGCCGAGGGAATCGCCTGAGAAGAGACGATGCGAATGGGCACAAAGATAGCCGAGCTACCGGGCGTAAACGGTACGGCAACCTCGACGCGTGTACCGGCGGGATACTGATTCCTGCTGCGAAAACTGATTCCGCCCTTCGATAGATCCTCGCAGACAGCCACTTCCTCCTGAAACCCGCGGCGCCGGATGCACGCCAGAACGCGCGCTTTCACGCGTCTACGGGTTCGCCTTGGAAACACGCGATCATCCTCAGCATCTGCATCAGCAAAGGGTGTCCCGGGTGCTGCCGCCGTTGCCTCGGATTGGGCCTCGATCCAGATGGAGGGCGAATCGCAAAGTGGGCATACCCGCGCCACGCATTTGCGAATTTCAAATGATTTCAAATCGGGCTCATTCAGGTACAGAATCTCGCGCCGCTTGCAGAAGCTGCACTCCATCAACAGTCTCGCCAGCGCCTCCTGAGCTTTGTGAGGAGCAGGGAACTCAATGTCCCAGAAATTCGCGCGTGGATCGACGATGGCGATCGCGTAGAGAAAACCGGCTGGGTCCTGGTCGATTTCGGCAACGACACGGGCTCGGGCAATCTTCCAATTGTCGCCCTCTCGCTGGCGACGCAGGGTGATCTCTTGGCCGGCAAAAAGCCTTTCGGAGAGGCGGACGACCGCGCCGTTGCGGCTCACCAGCAGGGTTTCCGCGGATTGCTTGACCTCGAGCCCTCCGTTGCCGACCCAGGAAGCTTGCACAGGCATACGAAAGCTGACGCGGTCGCTTTGCCGAAGTCCTTCCGGGCGCATAGTCTCGTTTCGATAGAGGGATAGCTACAATGCGAGCGTAACATTGGGTTTCGACGCCGCGAGGACGGCTAGCGCCCGCTTTGTCGTTCCCACTAATAACGCGATGTTGCGGGCTCCGCCGTGTGCTTGGGGTGTTGATCTTTTCGTCGAGCAAGCCGATTGAATCGCTTGGTTTGAAGGCCTTTTCATGCAAACTAGAGGCAAGGGGAGCGTGTCCCCAAACCATCTGCCCCTCTCGTTCCGGACTATGAAGACGTCGAGCAACGTGATTTCTATGGACGACCGCACGATCAAGGGCCAGTCAATCAAGGCTGGCATCCGAGACCGCCGCTATGCTATTCGCTATCCATTTGCAGCCGATGTGGACGTTATTGACATGGAGTCCGGCTCGCGTACGAACGGCGTCACCTCCGATCTGTCGCTGGGGGGCTGCTTTATTTGCACCAGCAAACCTCTTTCCATTGGAACGCGGGTTCGCATCACCATGGTCCGGCAGAATCAAATGATCGAGGCGCTTGCGGTCGTGCGAATTCTGAAGCCACGCATCGGCATGGGCATCGAATTCATTGACATCGAACACCCCGGCAACGAAATTCTTTGCCGGTGGCTTGATCAAATGCGCCTAAGCCGATAAGTAATTCCAAGACCCTCGACAACATAGGAATGTCGGATCACCCATCCCGCGGCATTTCCATCTCTCGACAAGCGCTCTGGCGCATCGGGCTTTTACCCTGCGAAGGTGAGCACCTGCGTTAAAATAATTCGATGGCCCCGGATTCTGCTGAGTTCGACGAAACGGTTTTATCTGTCTGGCGGCAGGCCCTGGTCGATTCCGCGAAGAGAGTCACCGTGGGTGGTGACAGTTATCCGGTCCGTCGCACCGCAAAGAACAAGCTCGCGCAGGTCGATTTCGAGTTTGATGGCATGCCCTTACGCGGGCTGGAGCAAAATCCCCAAACCAAATCCCGCTGGGCGCAATTGGCGCGCACGGGATCCAAAGTGATGCAGTTCCTATCAGGCGGGCGCTATGTGGCCGTCGTCTACGATGGCAAAATCACCCACTATGGCAACAAGCAGGGCCAGCCTGCCTGAATACGCCCCACAGGCTAGCTTCGCAAAACTTGATCGAGTAACTGATCGACGGCGCGCTGCGCTTCAAGGATCGAATAACGATGGTCCATCGCTCCTGCGAGATCCGTGTTCGCGAACGCGATGCGCCCAAATGGCGCGCCCCGCAGAACTTCCCGCGGCGCGGGATTCCCATCCTTACCGAAGAAAAAGCCTGGCTGCGGACTCAGGTATG
>Ga0185299_10000857_pt1 | contig 70699 bp, 54 predicted proteins | sample PaiPotPPA55metaG_FD_128002 | JGI IMG/M metagenome (GOLD analysis project Ga0185299, IMG submission 128002) | Iron sulfur acid spring bacterial and archeal communities from Banff, Canada, to study Microbial Dark Matter (Phase II) - Paint Pots PPA... ...
GCTCGAATCCGGCGACATCATCATCGATGGCGGCAACTCGTACTACATCGACGACATTCGCCGCGCCAAGGAACTCTCGCCGAAAGGCATTCACTATGTTGACGTTGGCACCAGCGGCGGCGTCTGGGGACTCGAACGAGGATATTGCCAAATGATCGGCGGCGAGAACAACACCGTCCGCCACCTCGATCCCATTTTCAAAACGCTCGCGCCCGGCCGTGGCAACGCCCCGCGCACACCAGGCCGCGAAAAAGTCGATGGCACGGCCGAAGAGGGGTATCTTCATTGCGGGCCATCCGGCGCAGGCCATTTCGTAAAAATGGTTCACAACGGAATCGAATATGGCCTAATGGCCGCCTACGCCGAGGGCCTGAACATTCTCAAGCACGCCAATGTCGGCAAGCAGCATCACGAAACCGACGCTGAAACCACACCGCTGCGCAACCCGGAACACTACCAATACGATTTCAACCTCGCGGACGTCACCGAAGTCTGGCGCCGGGGCAGCGTCGTCGCTTCCTGGCTCCTAGACCTGACAGCCATTTCGCTCCTCGAGCAGCCCTCCCTCGAGCGTTTCTCCGGCCGCGTCTCCGACTCCGGCGAAGGCCGCTGGACCATTATCGCCGGCATCGAGTCCGGTGCGCCCGCCTCCGTGCTCACTGAAGCGCTCTACGAACGGTTCTCGTCGCGAGGTGAAGGCGAATTCGCCGCCAAACTTCTATCGGCCATGCGTTTTCAATTCGGCGGTCACGCGGAAAAGAAGGCCTGAAGCAAGGATCAATCGCAACCCCGGGCGCGCTAAACTCATACAGGACACCCTCATGAACCACTTGACCTCAAATCCCGTCGCCTCGCCCTGCGTCATGGTCATCTTCGGCGCCACCGGCGACCTCACCAAGCGCAAGCTCATCCCCGCTCTCTGCAACCTTGCCCCCGACAATCTCCTATCCAAGCAGTTCGCCATCATCGGTTTCGCCGGCAACGATTACACCACGGAAAGTTTTCGCAAGAATCTCTCGGAAGAAATTCCCAAGTATTCCTCTAACAAGATCGACCCGGCCGTCTGGTCCTGGTTCGCCGAGCGCATCTATTACGTTAAGGGTGACTTTCAAGATCCCGATGCCTACCAGCGCCTGGCGCAGCAAATAACCGAAGTCGATAAGCAGCACAACACGGGTGGCAACAAATTTTTCTATCTCGCCGTCGCTCCGCGATTTTTCTCCACCATCGTGAAACAGCTCGGCGTCGTCGGCCTGACCAAAGAAGAAAACGGCCACTGGGCGCGCGTTATCATTGAAAAGCCTTTCGGCCACGACCTGCAATCCGCCCGCCAGCTCAACGAAGAGCTAAAACAGGTTCTCAACGAAAATCAGATCTACCGCATCGACCACTACCTGGGCAAGGAAACCGTCCAGAACGTTATGGTCTTCCGCTTCTCCAACAACATCATCGAGCCGCTCTGGAATCGCAACTACGTCGACCACGTGCAAATCACCGCCGCGGAAACGGTCGGCGTCGAGCATCGCGGCGGCTTTTACGAAACCGCGGGAGCCCTACGCGACATGGTGCCCAATCATCTCTTCCAGCTCCTCACCATGACCGCTATGGAGCCGCCCATCTCCTTCGATGCCGACGAAGTCCGCAACAAACAGGCCGAAGTCCTGCACGCCATCCAGCCGCTCAGCCCGGAAGACGTGCTCACCTGCATGGTGCGCGGACAATACGGTCCCGGCGTTATCGACGGCGTGCCGGTCGTAGGCTATCGCGGCGAGCCAGACGTCGCGCCCGAATCCAACACGGAAACTTTTGTCGCCATGAAGCTGCAGATCGACAACTGGCGCTGGGCCGGCGTTCCCTTCTATCTCCGCACTGGCAAGCGCCTCAAGCGGCGCGCGACCGAAATCGTCGTGCATTTCCGGCGCACTCCCTTCGTACTTTTCCGCAACACCACGGTAAAAAATCTAGAGACCAATCGCCTCGTCATCCACATCCAACCCAACGAGGGCATCTCCCTTAGCTTTGGCGCAAAGGTTCCCGGCACGGTAATGAAGCTCGGCCTGGTAAATATGGATTTCGATTACTGCAACTATTTCGGCGCCGAGCACAGCACCGGTTACGAGCGCCTGCTGCGCGATTGCATGGCCGGCGATCCCACGCTCTTTCAACGCGCGGACATGGTAGAAGCCGGTTGGAGCGTGATCCAACCGGTTCTCGACGTTTGGCACGCCTTGCCCCCTCGCGGCTTTCCAAATTATCCCGCCGGTTCGTGGGGACCAGTCGAAGCCGAAGAGCTGCTCGAACGCGAAGGCCGCGCGTGGCGCCCCATCGGCGAAGAAGAGATCGACCACGACCGCGGCTGCGTGGAAGAAGGCGACAACGTCGCTGCTGCCCGGCGTCAAGCCACCGACTGAGGCATTTCGGAGAGATTGATTGTGCCACCCGATGTCCGAATTCTGACCAACATCGACGCCATCGCCAAACGCGCCGCTCAGGATTTCGTCCAGTCCGCAACGCAGGCCGTTTCGGAAAAGGGCTCCTTCACGGTGGCACTTGCAGGCGGTTCCACGCCAAAAGCCCTGTATTCTCTCTTGGCCGGCGACGCCGCTCTGCGCTCGCAGGTTCCGTGGGATAAAATGTACGTGTACTTCGGTGACGAGCGCAGTGTCGGCCCGGACCATGCCGACAGCAACTTCCGTATGGCTACCGAGACAATGCTCTCGAAAGTTCCGATAAAGCCCGAGCAAGTCTTTCGCATCAAGGGCGAGTACAAGGACACGGAAAAAGCCGCGCAAGAATACGAACAAGTCTTGCGCACATCCTTTAAAATAGCCGAGGGTCAATTTCCGCGCTTCGACCTCGTGTTTCTGGGAATCGGGAATGAGGGCCACACAGCCTCGTTGTTCCCGGGAACCAAGGCGCTGGACGAAACCAAGCGCCTCGCGGTGCGCAACTGGGTGGGCAAGCTTTACACCAACCGCGTCACATTGACCGCACCGGCAATTAATAACGCGGCGCGCGTCATCTTCATGATCACCGGCGCGGACAAAGCTCTGGCGCTGAAAGGCATTCTGGAAGGACCGTACGAGCCGGAGCAATTGCCGGCACAACTGATTCAGCCGCCGAACGGCAAACTACTTTGGCTGGTGGACACCGTCGCCGGCGGCATGCTCTCGATAGGAATTCGCGAATAAGGCAAGGAGAAACACCATGGCAACCACAAGCGTAACAGGCAGCAAAATTGAAACGTACCTCGGCGCGAAGGCCGATTCCCTGCTCGGCTTCAAGTCGCCCAAAATCCCCAAGGAGCGTCTGCACCTGCCCGGGCCAGACTTCATCGATCGCGTGTGGACGATTTCCGACCGCAATGTTCGCGTGCTCGCAAATCTCCAGCGCCTATTCCGCCACGGCCGCCTCGATGGAACAGGTTATCTGTCCATTCTTCCCGTGGATCAGGGCATCGAGCACTCCGCCGGCGCCAGCTTCGCGAAAAATCCCGACTATTTCGATAGCGAAAACATCGTCAAGCTCGCCGTCGAAGGCGGCTGCAACGCGGTCGCCTCCACACTCGGCGTGCTAGGCTCGGTGGCCCGCAAATACGCGCACAAAATTCCTTTCATCGTGAAATTGAATCACAACGAACTGCTTACCTTTCCCAACAAGTTCGACCAAATCTTTTTTGGCACTGTAAAAGAAGCCTGGGACATGGGCGCAGCCGCCGTCGGCGCTACCATCTATTTCGGCTCCGACCAGGCCGACCGCCAAATCGTTGAAGTCAGCCGCGCGTTCGCGGAAGCTCACGAACTTGGCATGGCCACTGTTCTCTGGTGCTATCTGCGCAACCCCGCCTTCAAGAAAGACAAGGACTATCACCTCGCCGCCGACCTGACCGGGCAAGCCAATCATCTTGGCGTCACCATCCAGGCCGATATCATCAAGCAAAAGCTTCCCGAAAATAATGGCGGCTACCAAGCTCTAAATATGGGCGATTCCAGCTACGGCAAATTCGACAAGCGCATCTACACAGATCTCGCCAGCGATCATCCGATTGATCTCTGCCGCTATCAGGTCGCCAACTGCTACATGGGCCGCTCCGGAATGATCAACAGCGGCGGCGCCTCCGGTGCCAACGACTTCGAGGACGCCGTCACCACCGCGGTCATCAATAAACGCGCCGGCGGCACCGGCCTAATCTCCGGTCGCAAAGCCTTCCAGCGTCCCATGAACGAAGGTGTCCAACTCCTAAATACCATCCAGGACGTTTACCTCAGTCCCGACGTCACCGTAGCCTAAGTCACGCATCCTCGTTATCAGGGCCGCGCGAGCGGCCTGTAGGTGCGGGGCTTTAGCCCCGCGCTTTTCTCTGAGCTTTGTCTTATTCTTTAGTATGTGCCATCTTTTTCCAAAAGCGCCGAGCCCGCACTTCCGCGAACGTCTCGCGACGAGGACCCTGTATACCAGCAGCACTCCAAAAAACTCCGCCGCCTTCTCCTCATCTCTTTCAGCTGGCTTCTTGCCCTTCTAATCTGCGCCGGCGTCGACGCGCTTCTCGCCGTCCGGCGCCTCGACCGCGCCTCCCAGGAAGTGAGTCGCCGCTTCACGGCTCGCAATCAAGCCTTGGCCGTCATCATCGTTTCCGTTCGCATCTACGACGACCAAATCGAACGCTTCCTGCTCCAGGATCAACTTCAAGACCCCGTACCCGATCCCGCCGAGGTAACAAGACAAATCGCCGCGGCCCGCGCTGCCGTGCTCAGTTTTCCTTCCGATCGTGATTCCGACGAACAAGTCCTCCTTGTGGCAATGCAGCAGCAACTCCAAGAAGGAGAAAGTTCCTGCGCCACGGTGCTGGCTTGGCGTGCCGACCTGCGCCGCCAGCGCGCCTACCAATTCATTAGCCAGCAGCTCATTCCATGGCGAACGCGCATTTTTGAACTCTCGGCGCAAATCTCCGCGCTGGACGAGCGCAAGTTGGCCTTAGAAAACCTTACCGTCGCGGAACGCTTCCAATCCCTGGAATCCCGCCTCGTTTGGCTCGTCTCTCTCGCACTGATCGCCGGCGTCCTGATGTCGCTTGTTTGCGGCTGGTACATCCTCCGCCTTGAGCGACAGGCTCGGCAGCGCTATCAAGCTCTCGCTCGCAGCCGCCTCGATCTCGAAAGCCTTTCCGCCCGCCTTGTGGAAGCCCAGGAAGAAGAGCGCCGCTCCATCTCCCGCGAACTCCACGACGAAGTCGGCCAATCCCTCGGCGCGCTCCTAGTCGAAGTCGGCCAGCTTAGCAAGCTAGTCCCGCCCGAAGACCGCGTCACGCGGGCGCAAATCGCCCAAATAAAATCCGTTGCCGAAACCGCCGTCAAATCTATCCGCGACATCGCTCTGCTCCTTCGCCCGCCCATGCTCGACGATCTCGGCCTGGTCCCCGCCCTCGAATGGCAGGCCCGCGAAATTTCCCGCCGCAGCGATATGGAAGTGGAGGTTCACTCCGAAAATGTCTCCGAAGCTCTGGGCGACGAAACCAAAGTCACCATCTACCGCCTCGTGCAGGAAGCCTTGAACAACGCCGCCACCCATGCCGCCGCCAAAAACGCGAAAGTAACCATCGCGCAAAATTCCAATAAAATCACCGTGCGGATCGCGGATGATGGCCACGGTTTCGATCCCGGCCGTCAGCGCGGCATGGGCATCCTCGGCATGGAAGAGCGCGTCCGCCGCCTCGGCGGCATTCTCGCCATCGAATCAGCCCCCGGCAAGGGCGCCACGGTGAAAGCGGAACTCCCGCTCCGCACTGCGGATTCGCCACTCACCGGTCATGAGCCAGCCATGAGTCAGCCATGAGAAAAATTCGCATCCTCCTCGCCGACGATCACAAACTCATTCGCGGCGGCCTGCGTCTGCTCGTCGAGCAGCAAGCCGACCTCACCGTGGTTGGCGAAGCAAATGACGGTCGCGAAACTGTCTCCCTCGCAAAATCCCTCAAGCCCGATGTAATCGTAATGGACATCGGCATGCCCAATTTGAATGGCATCGAAGCCGCTCTTCAAATCACCCAGGCCAATCCCGAAATTGCCGTCGTCATGCTAAGCATGCATTCCGATGAAAGCTACGTCCTGCGCGCACTAAAGTCCGGCGCCAAAGGTTATCTCTTAAAAGATTCCGCCGAATCCGACCTCATCAAAGCCGTTCACGCTGTAGCTGACGGCAAATCCTTTTTCAGCCCCGCGGTCAGCAAAGTTCTCCTCGACGATTACGTCCGCAAGCTAAAGCGCAGCGGCGCGGAAGACGCCTACGACCTTCTCACCCCACGCGAACGCGAAATCCTTCAGCTAGTCGCCGAAGGCAAATCCAACAAAGACGTCGCAAATCTTCTAAACCTCAGCGTTTACACGGTCGAAACCCACCGCTCCAACATCATGGAAAAACTCAATCTGCGCGGCATCCCCGAACTCATCCTCTTTGCCGTCCGCAGAGGCATTATCTCCTAACGTCGCTGGGGCCCTCTTGTCGGTGCGGAAGGCCGCCTCGAAACCCTGCAATCCGCGCTCATTTTGGGGCCATCTCCCACCTACTCAATCATCGGCCACCAATATCCCGGACACCAGGGAGAATCAACACCCTCCCCTCCAGCGTCTTAATGAGTGAATTCGAAATAGCAATCAACCATCCGGCATCTCGGTTGCAGCGAATCGCATTGGAAACAAGAGGGGAAAAATGAATTCACTAATATCTGTGCTGAGATCCAAGCCAGCAGTTCTCGTACTGGGTTTTGCATTGGGGGCAGCGGGCCTGGGCCTGGCCCATACTACGGAAAAATCACCAGCATCCAATCCTCCCGCAACATTAAAGCTCGCCGATCCCGGTGAAGGTCCAAGCAAAAGCAGCTATGCTCCACTCATCAAAGAAATCTTGCCCTCCGTCGTCAACATCTCTTCATCGAAAGTCGTGCACAACCGCATGAGCTCTGGTGAAGGAATGCCAATGGACCCATTCTTCCGTCAATTTTTTGGCCAGGACGGAAACGACGGAAACGGCAGGTCCAAGACGCCTAGGGACTCTCGCGAAAAGGCTCTCGGCTCCGGCGTAATCGTCAGCCCGGAAGGTTACATCCTCACGAACAATCACGTTGTGGACGGCGCGACGGACGTTCGCGTCACGCTTTCTGACAAACGCGAATTCCAGGCGCATATCGTCGGCACGGATCCAAAAACCGATGTCGCCGTCCTGAAAATTGACGCCAAAAATGTCACGCCTATCACCATCGGAGACTCCTCCAAAGTTCAAGTGGGAGATGTCGCTCTTGCCATTGGAGATCCTTTCGGAGTCGGCCAGACCGTCACAAAGGGCATCATCAGCGCCACTGGCCGCGGCGGGCTCGGCATCGAGGACTACGAAGACTTCCTCCAGACCGACGCTCCCATCAATCCCGGAAATTCCGGCGGCGCGCTCATCAATGATCGCGGCGAACTAGTTGGCATCAACACCGCCATTCTTTCTCAAGGTTCTGGCGGCAACATGGGCATCGGCTTCGCCGTCCCGGCCAATCTCGCGCGCCAGGTTATGGACCAAGTTCTGAAGAACGGTCACGTCACTCGCGCCTATCTGGGCATCTATCCGCAAGATGTAACTCCCGCCATGGCCAAAGCCTTCGGCGAAAAGCAATCAGAAGGAATCGTAGTAGGCGACGTCACCCCCGACAGCCCTGCCCACAAAGCGGGCATCCAAACAGGCGATATCATTCTTCAAGTTAACGGCAAGCCTGTCACCGATAGCAATCAACTGCGCATGAGCATCTCGATGATGCTTCCAGGCACCGAACTCCAGATCAAGACACTGCGCAACGGCACGGAACGCGACGCCACGGTTAAGCTGGCAGAAATGCCAACGGAATCGGCCAAAGCGGACTCGAATAACGAGGAAGGCGGCAACAAAGCACTGGAGGGCGTCGAAGTCGCCAATCTAAATGCAAGCATTGCGCGCGAACTCAACGTTCCCGCATCAACCAAGGGCGTCGTCGTCACCGACATAGACCCCGCCAGCAAATTGGCCGACTCCGGCCTTCAAAAGGGCGATGTAATCCAGCAAGTTAACCATCAGCCCGTCTCCAATGTCTCTGAGTTCCAGAGCGCCGTCGGCAAAGCGGGAAGCGAACCCTTGCTCCTGGTAAACCGCGAAGGCAGAACTCTATTCATCACCGCCTAGTCCCAATAGCCGCAGGTCCTTCCGTTCCGTCCCGGGCGCCGTCCAGAAATGGCCGACACTGGGACGGAAACGGGAGCCAAAACGGTACATGACCAAGTGAATTGCCCGTCATCCGTTTGGCAGCGTCTTTGCTAGGAAACATACAGCCCACAACGTAGTAACGCGTGAGCTGCCCCAAGAATCAAATGATAGAAGGTTTCAGGTGATGAGTCACAAGACGAACAACAAAGAACCCAAGACCCGTGTTGAAGAATTCCGCGAAAGGCTGAATCGCGAAGATCTCGAGCGCCGCTGGCAACTCGAAGCCCTCGACCATCTCTTCACCGAGGTCGAAGATCACCCCGAAAGCTTCCACCGCCTCTGGATCCAACCCCTCGTCGCCGCCGGCCTAACGCTCGAATCAGCCCTAGCCCTACTAATCGAAGGCCGCTTCCTCCCCAACTAACCCCAGCCTCGAATTCGGGCACGCCGGGTTTGCGTGTGCGGGTAGAGTCCACTTGCGGGCGCGGTGTGACTGGCATCGGAAACAGCAGCGGCGTTCGGAGATTTTGACTTTTCCGCACATTTCCACAGTCTCATCAAATCGTCTCAATCCCGACAACTCCTTGTCATCTCTCGACTTCCGCCACTCTCATTCGAATCCGTGCCTCCCCGTTCGAATGAACAGACAGTAATCTCAAAAACTAGTTGACAATCAGTACTGGCCGTGCTACCATTCCCCATGGTCATCGTCGGCAACCACCCCCCATCGCCCCTTCCTCTTCTCCGTGTACTCTGTGCCCTCTGTGTTGAAATCCCAATTCCGCCGCCCTTCTCAACGTCCCAGCAAAGCGCTCGTACCGCCGCTAAGTCACGCAGAATCCGCACTTACGAAAAATGCGCCGGTAACCCCTTTACAATCTGCACTTCCAAAACACGGGACTTAAAACCCTTTAGAATCCGCACTTACGAAAAACCCCCCGGGGGGGAGGGGGACCCCAGCCGGTTCTTTTTCCTCTGCGCCCGAAACATATCCGCAGCATCCAAGTGTTACCCTTATCGGCGTTCCCTTTTGGGAATGCCCTTGTGGAAATGGAGGCGCGACTTGTCAAAACGCTTGGAAGGTAAAGTAGCCGCCATCACCGGAGGAAATCAGGGAATCGGCTTGGGAATCGCCCAGCGGTTCATCCGGGAAGGCGCAGCCGTATCGATCTGCTACCTCTCGGACAAACCAGGCACCGAGCGCGTGGTCGAGGGACTGCGCGGCGGCGGCGGAAAAGCCGTGGCCATTCAGGCCGACGTCTCGAAGCTTGCCGACGGCCAGCGCTTCATTTCCGAAACGGTCTCGCAGCTCGGTGAGTTGGATATCCTCGTAAACAACGCCGGCGTCGAAAAACGCGCCAGTTTTTGGGATGTGACCGAGGCCGACTACGATTTCGTGCTGAGCGTAAATTTGAAGGGTTTGTTTTTCGTTACGCAAGCTATGGTCCGTTATCTGATGCAGGCCAAGCGCCCGGGGAAAATCATCAACATCAGCTCCGTTCACGAAGAGCTTCCCTTCCCGCATTTTTCTTCTTACTGCGCCAGCAAAGGCGGACTGAAAATGCTCACGCGCAATCTCTCCATCGAGCTTGCGCCGTTCAACATTACGATCAACAACATCGCTCCGGGCGCGATCGAAACGCCCATCAACAAAACCCTCTTAAATGATCCTGTAAAGTTGAAAAGTCTCTTGGAAAATATCCCGCTGCGCAGGCTGGGAAAACCGGAAGATGTAGCATCGATCGCCGCATTCCTCGCGTCCGAGGAATCCAGCTACGTCACGGGAACTACGTTTGTCGTCGATGGCGGTCTGACTTGGAACTACGAAGAGCAGTAGAAGCTCGGCGAAGGCGCGGCGATGCCTTCATGGCCGCAGCCGAACGGGCCGCTTGCAATAACTTGCTGGCATTTTCGCGAATATCGCCGTGGCTGAAAACCGAGTTGCCCGCCACAAGTATTTCCGCACCGGCGCGAACGATATCGCCCACAGTATCGAGCGCCACGCCGCCATCAATCTCGATACGGAATCCCAATCCGCGAGATTCGCGAATGCCAGCGAGCGTTTCGATCTTCTTAAGCGCGTTGGGAATGAAATGCTGCGCCCCAAATCCGGGATTCACGGACATGACCAAAACGTGATGCACAAAATCAAGCACTTCGTCGAGCATATGCACCGGAGTCGCTGGATTAACCACCACGCCCGGCTTACAACCATGCGACTCAATCAAATGAAGCGTGCGGTCCAGATGCACACAAGCTTCCTGGTGCACGGAAATCCAGTTCGCTCCGGCGTCCGCAAACGCCGGAACAAATTGGTCCGGATTTTCGATCATCAGGTGGCAATCGAACGTCACATTCGGAATGGTTTTACGGAGCGAAGCGACGACAGGAGGACCGATGGTGATGTTCGGCACGAAGTGCCCGTCCATCACGTCAAGATGCAAAACCATGCCGCCGCCATCGAGCGCAGCTTTCGCGTCAGCGCCTAGTTGGGCAAAGTTTGCGGACAATATTGAGGGTGCTAAATCAATGACCGTCGCCAAAGCAGCTCTCCTGCGCTTATACGAAATTAGAGTATACGCGAGAGCTGAAGTATAGCTTCGTAAAATGGATGCCGCTGCAAATCTGGCCGTCTGGAGCAATCCACACGGCCAACGAGGTTCCCAGACAGACGCTTAGTTTGTCGCGGGCACGAAAATGGTTCGGCGCTCCTTGCTGCTCTGGCGAGCCAATTCGAGCAGGCGCATCACGTTGAGCGCCCACTCTGGACTCACTGCCAGCTTCGTCTTGCCGAGGATGGCATCGCGCAAATTAGCATAGAAGTCGCGGTAGTCGCAGTTCGCGGAGGAAACCCGGCACTGTGTCATCGCGCCGTTCTCGGAAAGGGTTAGCAGACCCCAATTTTCTTCCGGCTCTGCGCCCCACGCAGTGTCAGTGGGAATGGAACCACGACGCAGGTTGTTTTCCTGAGGATCAAACGATTGTTTGACGAACGCGCCCTGCGTTCCGTGCAAAAGGAAACGAGGACGAGTCGAAGCGGCCAGGATGGAGGAACGCAAATCAGCACGCAGGCCGCGCGGATAGTGAAATGCAAGGTCGAACGCGTCATCGGCAACAGCGCCTTCGCGCTCCATGCGAATGTCGGCCGTCAGCGATTCAGGCATTCCGAAAAGCAAAAGCGCGTGGTCGATTAGGTGCGGTGCAATATCAAAAAAGATTCCAGTGCCAGGGCCGGAGCGCTCGCGCCAGGCACCAGGCCGAAGTTGCGGACGAAAGCGATCATAGTTCGATTCAAAGCGAACGATGCGTCCGAGCGTACCACTAGCAACGAGTTGCACGATGGCCTGAAAATCGCCGTCGTAACGGCGATTCTGGTAAACGGTGAGCAAACGGCCCTGCTCCTTCGCGAGCTGAACGAGCGCGATGGCCTCCTCAAGCGTGGTCGTGAAGGGCTTGTCGACGAGCACATCGCGTCTCGCAGCGAGGCATTGGCGAGCGATTGGAAAATGAGAGTCGTTTGGCGTGGCGATGACGACGAGGCGAATTTCTTTGATGGCAAGGAGTTCATCGAGTGTGCGCATGATGCGAACATCGGGATATTGCTCGGCGGCCTCGTTGCCGCTGCGTTGCAGAATTGCCGCGAGCCGCAATCCGGGAACGGCGCGAATTACCGGCGCGTGAAAGGAGCGCCCGGCGAGTCCAAATCCGATGAGGCCAACATCGATCATGAATGCATCCAAGAAGGGATCATAAGTGTTTTCTAAAAGGCGTTACATATTATCGCATCACGAAATGGGAGCTATTAGTTTGTGAAATTGGAAGGATTAAATTTTGCGTACGCACGATAAGGCCGCAAAAAACGCTGGGTTGCTCGCAGCGCCGCAGTCCTGCAAAATGGTTGGTAGCCAGTGAGCACGCAAGCCTTCGCCATCGACGCTGCAGCCCGCCAGCGCTACCTGCTGGTGCTGCTTTTCGCCGGATTCGTCCTGACCGGTCTGGAGATCACACTCACAGGCCCGCTGATGCCGCAGTTCATAGCGCGCTGGTCGCTCAGCGATTCGCAGGCTGGGATTTTGTTGGCCGTCGAGTTTTCCGGCTCGCTTGCGGGAGTCTGGTTATCCAGCCTGGTTACGCATTACTTGGGCGCGCGCACTTCTCTTGTTCTCGGTTATCTGATGATGGGCGCGGGCCTCGCTTCGGTCAACACTTCCTCGATGACAGTCGTTCTGTTCGCGTTGGGGGCTCTGGGCATTGGCTATGGCCTGGTGGTGCCTCCGACGAATCTCGCCGTGGCAGAAATTGGCGGCGCGCGAAGCGCTTCGCTGGTGAGCCTTGTTAATTTCGCGTGGGGCGCGGGAGCCGTTTCCTGCTCTCCGTTAGTTTTACTGGCGGTGAAAAACGGATTTCTTCCGACATTTCTCTTCCTCTTCGCGGGAATCGGCGGCTTGCTGGCATTTTCCTTTCTCTTTGCGAAATTTCCCGAAGAAAAGCACGCAGCAACCAACTCCACAAGAGCTGCGCCGGTGATTGGCGTCGGTCTCGTGACGACGCTCACGCTTGCAGCGCTGTTCTTCTTGTACGTGGGAGTGGAAGTCAGCCTCGGCAGCTGGGCGGCTGCGTATGCCAAGCGGCTTCCCGGCAGCGGAACCGGTATCTCCACGCTCGCGCCCATGTTTTTCTATGGCGGACTCTTGTCCGGCCGGGCGTCCGCGCCCTTTGTTCTTGCGCGCGTCCGCGAATACCGCTTGGTGATCGTGGCGCTGATTATGGTCGTCATCGCAAATATCGTGTTCGTGCTCGCCTCTACACAACAAATCGCTTTCGCGAGCGCAGCCATTGCCGGTCTGGGCTGCTCAGCCATTTTCCCCATTTATGTGACATGGCTTTCGCGCTGGTACGGAGCCAGGGCGGTGCGTCTCGGCGGACTGATGTTTTCCATGTCATCGGTGGGGTCCGCAGTTGCTCCGTGGTTCGTGGGATTCGTTTCCGCACATGCGGGCGGTTTGCGCGTCGGTTTGCTTGTGCCGCTCGCATCAGCTGTCGCGATGATGCTCCTACTGCTCCTCGTGCGCCGCCAAGCGACCGCTTAAGGTATTCTCTTTTCGTGCAAACATCTTCGCAGCGCTCACCGACGACGGGGCTTCTCCTCGGACTAATCATCACGCTCGCCGCCGTCGTCGCGTATTCGTTTTACATTACGGTGCAACTTTCCGGTTTGCGAAAATTGCAAAGCGAAATGGTCGACCGAAACCGCAGAGATTCCCTGCAGCTTTTGCGAGTGCAGAACGATTTGAATTCTGTTGGACTGGCGATGCGCGACATGCTGGACGCCAGCGAGCCGTACCCACTGACCGCGTGGTCGGCGCAGTTCGAACGGATTCGCGACGACCTGGATGTGGCGCTGCGCATGGAAGAACAGTTGGCGGGAGCGAACCGCACGGCGGAGCAGCGAAATTATCTCACGCAGTCCGTGACGCAATTTTGGGATGCGGTTGCGCGCATGTTTGCTTTGGCAGCGCAGGGAAAAGAAGCGGGGGCCCGGGAGCAAATCCGCCTGACCTTGCAGGCACGGCTGGAATCGCTGAGCACAGCGGTTTCGCGATTGCTGGTGCAAAACAACGAAGGGGAAGAGCAGGCGGCGGGACGCATTGCGCAGATTTACGACGGCGTGCAGCGGCAGGTTTATTTGTTTTTGTTGGGTACACTCATTGCGATTGTGCTGACGAGTTTGTATTTGATTCGTACGAACCGGATTATTTTTGCGAGGCTGGCGGCGCTTTCGGAGCAGCGAAGTGAGTTGGCGCAAAAACTGATTTCGACGCAAGAGTCCACGCTGCGGCACATTTCGCGCGAACTGCATGACGAATTCGGGCAGGTGCTGACGGCGATTGGATCGCTGCTGGGGCGCGCTGGGAACCATTTGCCGGAGGGCTCGAAAGTGCGCGAAGAAGTGCAAGAGGTGCGCGAGATCGCGCAAACTACGCTGGACAATATTCGCGGCCTTTCGCAGGCGCTGCATCCCGTGCTGCTGGATGAAGCCGGGCTTGTGAGCACGCTGGACTGGTATATTCCCACGGTGGAGCGGCAGACTGGCTTAACGCTGCACTATGAAAAATCAGGAACGGCTTTTCCGCTCGATGGCGGCGCCAGCGTTCACATCTACCGGGTTCTGCAGGAAGCGCTGAATAATGTGAGCCGGCATTCGGGGGCGAAGGAAGCCTGGGTGCGGCTGAAGTTTTTAGCGGAGGGGCTGGAGTCGGAAGTGGAAGACCACGGTAAAGGAATGGCGCCTGAAAAAAACGGCCGAGGGATTGGACTGGTGGCGATGCGCGAACGCGCGGAGATAATTGGCGGGACGCTGGAACTATTGCAGCCAGCGAGCGGCGGCACGATGGTTCGACTGCGAATTGCGCGTCAGAAAGTCGAGACTCATGCGGGATAAGCTGAGGGTTTTGCTGGTGGACGATCACGCGCTGGTGCGTCACGGATTCCGGCGGATACTGGAAGATGATCCGGAGATAGAGGTTGTGGGCGAAGCGAGTAATGGAGAGGAAGCGGTGCGGTTGGCGGGTAAGGAAAAGCCGGCGGTGATTGTGATGGACTGCGCGATGCCGGGGATGAATGGTCTTGATGCGACACGGAAAATTCTGGAGACGCGTCCGGATGCAGCAATTTTGATGTTAAGCATGCACTCCGAAGATACGCTGGTGCGGCAGGCGCTGGACGCGGGGGCGCGGGGATACATTTTGAAGAACGCGATGGACCTCGATCTGGCGAGCGCCATCAAGCGCGTGGCGAAGGGAGAAAAAGTTTTGGATCCGCAGGTCGCGCGTCCGGCTGCGCTTAAAGGCGAGAGGGAGGGCGGGCTGACGCCGCGAGAGCTGGAAGTGCTGCAGCGGATTGTGGCGGGAAAATCAAATAAAGAGATTGCCGCAGAGTTGAATTTAAGCGCGAATACCGTTTCCGTGCACCGCGCAAACATCATGGATGCGTTGGGTATTCACAAGACGGCGGAACTTGTGGTCTATGCGATTCGGAACGGCCTGGTGACTCTGCCTTGAGGCGGCGCGATTTTCTTTGGAGCGCGTGTGCGGCGGGAATCGGAGCATCGATTTTACCACCGCGAACGTTTGCGCAAGCTGGCGCTGATCCGGGCCTCCATCTGAAAAATGTAACCGCTGCGGCGGGAATTCGGTTTCAGCACAACAACGGAGGATACGGCGGAAAGTTATTGCCGGAGACGCTGGGATCAGGCTGCGCTTTCCTCGATTACGACCGCGACGGCTGGCAAGATATTTTGTTGGTCAACGGGATGGATTGGCCGGGCCATGCCAAACAGCGGTCCACGCTAAAGCTGTATCGAAACAATCGTAACGGGACGTTCAGCGATGTGACACGCGCGGCGGGGCTGGATATCGAGCTCTATGGAATGGGCGTAGCCGCCAGCGATTACAACAACGACGGCTTTCCGGATATTTACATTAGTTGTGTGGGGCAGAGCAGGCTGTTTCGCAACACGGGCAAGGGCACGTTCGTCGACGTCACAAAAGCGAGCGGACTACTTGGCCGGCAAGGCTTCAGCACGTCGGCGCTGTGGTTTGACTATGATCGCGATGGATTGCTGGACCTTTTTGTGTGCAACTACGTGCGGTGGTCGCCGGAACATGATGTTTTTTGCAGCCTGGATGGGACGCACAAATCGTATTGCACGCCGGAGGCGTATCGCGGGGACACGTGCTGGCTTTTTCATAATCGGGGAAATGGAACATTTGAGGATGTGACGGCTTCGAGCGGGATTTTCGACAGCAGCTCAAAATCGCTGGGCGTGGCGATGTTTGATTACGATCAGGACGGCTGGCCAGACTTGCTGGTGGCAAACGACACGCAGCCGAACAAGCTTTACAAGAATTTGCGAAACGGTAAATTCAAGGACGTGGGCGTGGAGGGGGGACTGGCTTTCAGCACGGAAGGAAAAGCTCGAGCCGGGATGGGAGTGGATACCGGGGATTTTGAAAACTCGGGCAAAGCTGGTGTGGCGATTACCAATTTCGATAACGAGATGATTGGACTCTACCATTCCGCGAGTGCTGGAGGCGCAGGGGTCGCGGGTGTGGCGACATACGATGATGTTGCAATTGCCTCCGGGCTAGGTGCGGCTTCGCGCAGCACACTGGGATTTGGATGCGCGTTTTTTGACGCCAACCTAGACGGGTGGCTGGATCTGGCGGTGGCGAACGGGCATATCGACGAGACGGTGCGAAACATTCGCGGGAATGTCGGATACGCGCAGGCGCCGCAACTTTTTTTGAATCAACGGGCTGGAAAATTTCGCGACGTGGCGCGAGAGGTGGGCGGCGGTTTTGAAACGCCGATCGTGGGGCGCGGGCTTGCTTATGGCGACTTTGACCGCGACGGGGATCTGGATTTGCTCATTACTACAAACAATGGGCCGGCGTATTTGTACCGGAACGATCAGACCGGCGGAAACCGCAGCATTCGGTTTCTGCTTACCGGAACAAAATCGAATCGCGACGCGATTGGGGCGACCGTAAAGATTTTCAGCGGCGGGCTGAATCAATCGAGAGTGGTGCGCGGGGGGTCGAGTTATTTGTCGCAATCTGAATTGCCGGTGACGTTTGGAGTTGGGAAAAACGAAAAGATTGAGCGCGTGACGATTGATTGGCCGAGCGGGAGAAGCGAAGAGTACAAAGATCTGGGCACTGGGAGAGCCTACGAAATCACTGAAAGCAAAGGGGTTACAAAATAACTCGCGTTCTAATCGTTTTGTATTATTGCCAGTTTTCTGAGACCTCGCTATAACACGTGTAACAAGTAGATCGCTTCCCCCTCTGACCGAGTTTATGGCGACGTGGAGGCACCCCAAAGCACCCGCGGCCGGCCGCCCGCACAGCGCCGGCCGCCTTTATTTATGGTAATGAGTTTGCGAGAATGAGCGCTCCCTTATGGCACCCGGCCCGATGAGCCAGTGGCGTTCACGCAGTGTGATTGCTTTGGCTGCGAGTGCTGTGTATTTGTACGGTTTTCCCTCAGCGAATATTCCTTACATTCTGGTCGTTCTGTTTCATCTGGTTGCGGGAATCTTTCTGACGATTTTACTTTTGCCTTTTCTTGTGAAATTGCTGCATGTTAGCGCGATGGTCGCTCGCTTTGGGTGGTTATTGCTCGCGGTGGGCGCCGTGATTGGCGTAACGCTGATTTTTACGGGCACGCCTTCGGGGATGAAGTGGCTGCTCTATTCGCATATTGTGGCGTGCTTGTTGGGGGTGACTTTTCTTGCGGGATCGTGGCTAGCGTCGCGTGGATGGCTCGGCGCGGGAGGCGCGCAGACTGCGCTGCGGTCAGCGGCGTTGGCGGTTGTGGTGGCGGGAATTTCGGCTGGAACCTGGTGGTACAGGACATACGCGTGGAACAACGCTTACCGGATCACGAACCCGGCGATTTCTCCTGCGACGATGGATGATGAGGGGGACGGGCCGCAGGGAAAATTTTTCCCGAGCTCGGCGCAGACGAAGGACCACGGGAACATCCCAGCGAAATATTTTATGCAGTCGCAGGCTTGCGAGCGGTGCCATGAGGATATTTACAAACAGTGGAACAGCTCGGCGCATCACTTTTCGTCGTTCAACAACCAGTGGTACCGGAAGAGCATCGAGTACATGCAAGACGTGGCGGGCGTGAAGTCTTCGAAATGGTGTGCGGGGTGCCATGACCCTTCGCTGCTGTTCAGCGGGATGTTTGATACGCCGATCCGGCAGATTGAGAATACGCCGGCGGCGAAGGCGGGGTTGAGCTGCTTGATGTGCCACAGCATCGTGCAGGTGAAGAGCACGATGGGGCAGGGCGACTTTACTTTGGAATACCCGAAGCTGCATGAGCTTGCGGCGAGCGAAAATGCTTTTGTGCGGACGATGCATGATTTTGTGGTGAAGCTGAATCCGGAACCGCACCGGCGAACGTTTTTGAAGCCGTTCATGCGGACGCAGGTGGCGGAGTTTTGTTCTTCGTGTCACAAAGTGCATTTGGATGTGCCGGTGAACCGCTACCGGTGGGTGCGCGGATTCAATGAGTATGACAACTGGCAGGCTAGCGGAGTGTCAGGGCAGGGGGCGCGGTCGTTTTACTATCCGGCGAATCCGATGATGTGCGCGGACTGCCACATGCCGCAGGTGCCTTCGAAGGATGCGGGGAATGTAAATGGATTGGTGCACTCGCACCGGTTCCCCGGAGCGAATACGGCGGTGCCAACGGCGAATGAGGATGCGCAGCAGTTGGAGGTGAGCAAACGGTTTTTGCAGGACAAGCAGGTGACGGTGGATATTTTTGCGGTGTCGCCTGCGAATAGAGAGAAGAAGGAAAGTGCTGCAGTTGGGGCGATGCGGCCGGAGCTTTCGACTTCGTTTGGCGTGGGGGAAGAAGCAGAGGTTTTGACACCGACGGGGGCGGCGGGCGAAATTCGGGCAATTACGGCGCCGCTGGGAGTGGTGGATGCGGTGGTGCGGCGCGGGGATGACGTACGCGTGGATGTGGTGGTGCGGACTCGAAAGGTGGGGCACTTTTTCCCAGGTGGGACGGTTGATGCGTTTGATGTGTGGCTGGAGTTGCAGGCTGTCGATGAAAGGGGGCAGACGATTTTCTGGAGCGGGAAAGTTGAAGAGGATGGGAATGGGCCGGTGGAGAAGGGGGCGCACTTCTATCGTTCGCTGCAAATCGATGCGCACGGGAATCCGATCACGAAACGGAATGCGTGGGCGAACCGGGCCACGATGTATGCGCATTTGATTCCGCCGGGGGCGGCAGATACGGCGCACTTCCGGTTGCATATTCCGGAATCGGCGGGGGAGAAGATTACGCTGCATGCGAAATTAAACTATAGAAAGTTTCTGTGGTGGAACACGCAGTTTGCTTTTGCGGGTGTGGAGGATGCGAGTAAGCCGAAGGAAGAGGTTACGCCGGACTACGACGATCGGAAGTGGGCGTTTACGGGAGATACTTCGCAGGTTGTTGGGGAGCTGAAGAGGATCCCGGATATTCCGATCATCACGGTGGCGGAAGATACGAAACCGTTTCGCGTTTTGGCGCGGAGTGCGGAGGCGCCGAGACCTGACGTTAAGCTGGCGAAAGAGGATTGGACGCGGTGGAACGATTACGGGATCGGACTATTTTTGCAGGGGGATTTGAAAGGGGCGGCGGCGGCGTTTGAGAAAATTACTCTAGTCGACCCGCAGAATCCGGATGGGTGGGTAAATATCGGGCGGTGTCTTGTGCAGGAAGGCGACACGGTGGGTGCTCGAAAAGTTTTGGAAAAGGCGCTGGCCATCTCGCCCAAGCTGGCGCGGACGAATTTCTTTTACGCGCGCGTTTTGCGGGAGGAAGGCAAATATGACGAGGCGGCCGGACGTTTGCAGATCGTGCTGGCGCAGTATCCGCGGGATCGCGTAGTGATTAATGAGCTGGGGCGGATTTTGTTTTTGCAAAAGCGATATGCCGAGGCGGTGAAAACGTTTCAGCAGACGCTGGCGATTGATCCGGAAGATTTGCAGGCGAATTACAATTTGATGCTTTGCTACAACGGTCTCGGCGACGAAACGAGAGCAAACGAACACAAAGGGCGGTATTTGCGATTCAAGGCGGATGAATCGTCGCAGGCGATCACGGGGGCGTACCGGCAGGAGCATCCGGAAGATAACAATGAGCGGCAGCTGGTGCATGAGCATGTTTCCGTGGCGCTGGAAGCGGAAAAACCCAAAAAGGCTACGCTTTTTCACAAATCGGCAGCGACGGAGCAATAGCTGGAGCGGATACAAGGCTGGGCGGCGGGTCGCGATAGATTTTTTCGCAGAATTCTTCGAGAGATTTGGGGGCGACATAGCATGACTTGGATCAAGACGGTTCGAATGGAAGAGGACGAGGGCGTCAGGAAGGCGATCGAAGACGAGCGGAAGCTGTATCCAGTGGAATATGCGACGCCGGTGACCTCGGTTTTTGCGGGAGTGGAGGCCAGCATTGTCGGCTCGCACTCGTTGTTTCCCGATGTGCTTTTTCATGCGTTCAGCACGTTCGGGGCTTTGCTGTCTCCGGAATTGCCGCTCGCGCGGCGCCAGCATGAAATGATCGCAACGATGGTTTCGGTGACGAACCGGTGCCACTATTGAATCGAATCACACGCAGAGTTCCTGCGTCGCGTGACGTTGGATCAAGAGATGGTGGAAGCACTGAAGAAGGATTACCGGACGGCGCCGATTAGTGAACAGGACCGCACGATGCTGGATTATGTGGTGAAGCTAACGAAGGATGCGACGAAGGTTTGGCCGGAGGACCACGCGAAGTTGCGGGCAGTGGGATTCGACGACCGCGGGATTTTGCAGATTACGTTGATCGCTTCGTGGTTTAACTACATCAATCGAGTGGCTGACGCGCTGGGTGTGGGCCGCGATGGGAATGCGGTGGCGAAGTGAAGAAGTTGGCGGCGGGTTTGGCGGGGCTTGCGGTTGTTTTATTTTTTGCGGCGTTTACGGGAACTGGTGCGGCAGCGCCGGTGAATTCGCCGGGCGTAACATTTCGGGACGTCACGCAACAAGCCGGCATCCACTTTGTGCATAACAATGGGGCGTTTGGGAAGAAATTTTTGCCGGAGACGCTCGGGCCTGGCGTCGCGTTTATTGATTACGACAACGATGGATGGCCGGACATTTTGTTTGTGAATGGCATGGACTGGCCTGGGCACACGGGCAAACACTCGACACCGAAGCTCTACCACAACAATCACGACGGGACGTTTACCGACGCGACGCACAAAGCGGGGCTAGACGCTGTAGAGATGTTCGGCATGGGAGTAGCCGTCGGAGATTTTGACAATGACGGCTATGACGATTTGTTTGTAACGGCGTACGGGCAGAGCCATCTTTTTCATAACAACGGGAACGGCACGTTTACGGACGTGACGCAGAAGGCGGGGCTCGGCAGCGTGCGGGAGTTCAGCACCGGGGCGGCGTGGGTCGATTACGACAAAGATGGGCGGCTTGATCTGATCGTTGCGAATTATGTTCAGTGGAGTGCGGAGACGGATCTCTATTGCACACTGGATGGAAAGAGCAAATCGTATTGCACGCCGGAATCGTACAAGGGGACGTCAGTGCGGCTCTGGCACAACCGCGGCGACGGCACGTTTGAAGATGTGACGAAAAAGGCGGGACTTGGCGATCCTACTTCGAAAACGCTTGGCATAGCTGTGCTGGACTACGATGGCGACGGCTGGCCGGATCTTTTGCTTTCGAATGACACGCAGCCTAACAAGCTTTATCGGAACAATGGGAATGGCACGTTCACGGAGAAAGCGGTGCTCGCGGGCGTGGCTTTCAGCGAGGATGGCGTGGCGCGGGCGGGCATGGGAGTGGACACGGCGGATTACGATCGCTCGGGGCATCCAAGCTTGTTGATTACAAATTTTGCGAACCAGATGCTTTCGCTTTACCACAACGAAGGGACAGGATTGTTTGTGGATGAAGCGCCGCAGTCGGAGATTGGGCGGGCATCTTTGCTCACGCTGGGATTTGGGTGCTTTTTCTTTGATTACGATTTGGATGGCTGGCCGGATGTTTTTGTAGCGAACGGGCATATTGATCCGGACATTCAGCGCGTGCAGGCCAATGTGAAGTACGCCATGCCGCCGCATCTTTTCCGGAACATGGGCAAAGGGAGATTTGAAGAGGTGACTAAATCTGTGGGAGCGGCGTTTTCCGTGCCGCGGGTTGCGCGTGGCGCGGCTTATGCGGATGTTTACAACGACGGAAGACTTGACGTGCTGATGGCGACGAACGGCGGGCCCGCGGTTTTGTTTCGGAATGAGGCCACGGGCGGGGCGGCGAACCGCAGCTTGCGTGTGAAACTGGTTGGCACAAAATCCAATCGGGATGGAATCGGCGCGATTGTGCGCGTTACGGCAGCAGGCGAGATGCAGACACAGATGATGCGGAGCGGGTCGAGCTACCTATCCGCGAGCGAGCTCGTGCTGACCTTCGGACTCGCGCAACACGAGAAGGCGGAGAGCGTAGAGATTACGTGGCCGAGCGGGCAGTTGGATCACCTGACAAATGTAGGGGTGGGACAGACCATCGTGGCGACTGAAGGAAAAGGCATCACGACGAACCGACCCTACGGAAAGAATTTGCACTAGCGAAAGAGAAGGCGTGGGGCGAGTTTAGACCCCGATGGCGCGAGTCCTGAAGCGGGCCACGACGCCACTCTCCTTAAGCCACTTTCCTGTTTCGGTATTTGTCAAATCATGGCGCAGCAGCGCGTGCAGATCGGATTCATCGTCGACGTCCATTTCCAGGCGCTCGTTTCGCCGCACGATGATTCTGGCGCCGGCACGTTCTGCTTCGCTGCGATGTTTGGCGAAACTGTCAGGCCCGAAATGCGATGGGAAAAGCGCCGGAGGCGTGCGAAGAATCGCGTTTGTGCCGGTGCCGTCGCGTGATGGGACTATGACGACTGCTGGCGCAGAGCATTCCATCGCCAAGAGTTCATCGATGTCGCTGGGCTGCACGAGCGGAAGATCGAGCGGCAAGCGCAGCAGCGCAGTGACTCCGCGGTCAACGCAAAGGCGCGAAGCAAAATCAACCGACGCACTCTCGGAGATTTGCTCTTCTTCGCGGAGGATTTCCCAACCACACTGCGCGGCTGCTTCCATCGCAGGCTCATAATTTGTAATGACGAATATTTTGTCCGCGCGTTGGATGCCGCTTGCAGCGCGGATTGCGTCCGCCAACATCGCTTGCGCCAGACCAAAGCGCTCCTCGGGCCTCAGCACTCCTGCAAGGCGCTTCTTTGCGTTGCGCAGGTCTTTGATAGGCAAAAGGAGGGCCCGCCTCGCGGGCTTATCGCTGGAAAGTTGTTCGGGAATGGATTGCATGGATTCTGGTTGACCCATAGTTTCCATCATTGGCCCGCTGCGTTGCGTGGTATCGTTTGCCGTTGTTCATTTGGCGTGCGAATGAAACGCCAAGGCCATCGTAGCAGAGGCTGCGGCGCGGAGCAGCCAGAGATCTGGCCCCACTCGGCTGCAAAAAGAGCACACGGGAAATCAGCGGTGGCGGAGCAGAATTGCGATGAGTAGAAAAATCGGCATTCTCGGCGGCACCGGACCGGAAGGATCGGGTCTGGCTTACCGGTGGGGACGCGCAGGAGAGGAGATTATGATTGGTTCGCGGGACGCGCAGCGCGCGGCGGAGACTGCTGCGCAGTTGCGCGCCCGCATTGGCGGATCGGCGAAGATTGAAGGGGCGGACAATGCGACTGCCGCGCAGTGCGATGTCGTGGTGCTGACGGTGCCGTTTTCCGGCTGTGCGGCGCTCCTGAAGCAGCTGAAGAGCGTTTGGAAGCCTGGAACCGTGGTAATCGACACAACGGTGCCCCTGGCGGCAACGGTTGGAGGAGCTGCGACGCGCATGCTTGGCGTGTGGCAAGGTTCGGCGGCAGAACAGACGAAAGAATTGCTGCCTTCGGGCGTCAGCGTTGCGGCGGCGTTTCAGAATCTTGGGGCTGAACTGCTTTCTAAGGAGGAGGACGTCGACTGCGACATACTGGTATGTAGCGACGACGAGAGAGCCAAGCAAATCGCGTCGGAATTGGCAAGAAAAATTCCGGGTGCGCGGGCACTCAACGGCGGCAAATTGGAAAATGCGCGGATCGTAGAATCGCTGACGGCGCTGCTGATCGGGATTAACATGCGCTATAAGGTGCACAGCGCGGGGATTCGATTCACCGGCTTGCCAATTCAGCAATAGCCTCGGCGTCAGCCGAAGTGTAGTTCGATAGTCTTTCCGAATTCCCTCTCACTCCGCTGTAGTCTAAAGACCCAGGCCACGTCAATAAGGCTGCACGATGGGAGGATTCACGCGCACTGGCGAGCGGCAGCCCGTCGTGGTCGATGTTGGGAGTTGCAGGAGCATTGCCGGGTCGCCGAAGAAGATCCAGGTGCAGCGAACATCGTTGTCTGATCGAGTTGAGAGTGCAACTGACGGTTGTCGTGGCCGCGGTGTAAATGCAAGAGCCCTGCGTCGTGGACACCGACGTAAAGGACACTTCGCCGGGAAGCTGGTCGGTGACAGTCACTCCCTGCGCCAAGGCTGGACTTCCGGACCTGCAGTGTGTAGGTCAGGTTTGTGCCCTGGTTGTGCCTTGGAGGGCAATCGGCAAGCGTCCGGGGGCTTGCGTGTTGGTGCGACCATCAGGAGGCTTCAACCTTCAACAATGAGAAACTTCGCGATTCCGGTATGGGGTTAGTGGCAGTCCAAGGCTTCCGCGGTCCGTGCGTACGAATTCCGCCGCGATAGGGACCGCACGGGGAAGGGTGCAACGTGAGATTGGTAGCGCTAACGGGATTCGAACCCGTGTTTCCGCCTTGAGAGGGCGATGTCCTAGACCCCTAGACGATAGCGCCGGAGAGCTTTGCGTGTGAGTAGCTCGCTTCCGTACAAAACGGTCAATGGTGTTATTTTCGCATGGTCCACTGGCCTGAGCAAGCGACGGTATTCGGTCTCCGTATTCGGTCTCCTCAATTTGCGAGCGCACATGACGAGAAAGGGGAACTAGGAAAACTTTTTGAGGCCCAGAGATTCCAGCAAGATAAGCGCGACAAATTGTGTACCGTAGATAAGGTAACGGCGCCAGAGCCGGCCGGGCTCGCGCGACAAACGGAAAAACCATTCCAGGCCGTGCTCGCGCATCCATGGCGGCGCTTGCGCGATTCTGCCGGTATGGAAATCGAACGCCGCGCCAACGCCAACCAGGACTGGCGCCGAAAGGCGGGCTTGGTGCTCGGACATCCAGCGCTCCTGTTTTGGCGCCCCGAGACCCACCCAAACAATATCTGTGCGAGCTCCGTTAATCAGGGAAACCGCTGCATCGTCTTCGTCTTGGGTCAACGGCCGAAATGGCGGGCAGTAGGTTCCCGCAATCTGCAAACCAGGAAAACGAACCGTTAAGCGAGCGGCAAGTTGTTCAGCGACTCCGGGTGCGCCGCCGTATAAAAAATGACGGTAGCCTCTCGAAGAGGTTTCTTCGCAGAAGTGCTCCATCAACTCCGGACCATAGACGCGCCGCCGCAATGCAAGCCCTTTTCGCCGGCCGAGCCACACGAGCGGAAATCCGTCGGGAACAACAAGGTCCGCGTTCTCCAGGATCGTCTTGAAGCTTGCCACATGTTGCGCTTGCATCAAGCTGTGCATGTCCATGACAGCAATGTAGTGGCAGGAGTCGCGTTTCCTAATCCATTTCTGCATGCGAGACACCACATCAGGAATTTGCACGGCGTCCACGCGCACTCCCAGAACGGCATAAGATGAGGCCTCGCGATGAAATGTCTGCGCCGTCACTGCTATCTCGATGGTTCCAGGCATCGATAGACAACGAGGTTGTTGGGAAAAATGCGCAAACCGATCTTCCGCACGGTGGCTTCCGGAAACAAGGAGTGCAGGGCGCCAACGGAAAGCAAATCGATCGGTGCGTAGTGACGCAGATATCCTGGCGAAAACCGGCAAACCCTGCGCTGCCATCGCGGAGACAGAAATTGGTAAAAAGGGAGAAGCGTGTGTGGATCGATAGGAAAATAGCGGTCGGGAGTCGCCACAAAATAGCCCTTCCGCGCGACTCGCCGAATTTCCTCCGCAAACCGTTGCTGCCGGTACGCGCCTCCGACGTGCTCAATGACCGCATTGGAGAAAACCCAATCGAAGGAATGGTCTCGAAACGGCAAAGAGCAGCCGTCGGCTATTTCGCACTTTACGTGCTCTAAGCCTTCCTCTTCGATGACTTGTGGATCCAAATTGACTACCTGGACCGCCGTAAAGTAGCGGTAGATGCGCCCGAATTCGCCGAGTATTCCAGTTCCCCCGCCAACATCGAGCAGCGAATCGGCGTGCCGGGGCTTCAAAGCATCAAAAAAAAGGTCGCATTTCTGCGAACGAAATTTGCGGTGGATTGGAGTGATTAGCTTCAAAATCGCCTCCATTTAGTCAGCTCCCTTCTGCCGTTCCGTCAAAGACTGAGGTTCTCTCGGTACAAGTGCGCGGGGCACGGCGGTGGACCTTTGATATCCGGAAAGCAGCGATTCGTAGGCACTCTCCAGATATTCGAGCGCGGCGCCGGCTTCGTATTTTGTTTCGAATTCCTCGCGCGCGGCCCGTCCCATCATTTCCATTTCGTGCGGATGTGTCCAAGCCCACTCGACCTTCGCTGCGAGGTCATCCGCGTCGCCCGCCGCGAAATGCAATCCCGTGCATCCGTCGCGGACAATCTCGGCCAGACCTCCGTGTCCTGCCGCGATAACAGGGACGCCGCAGGCATAGGCTTCGGCTATCGCCATCGGAAAACCTTCGTAGCACATGCTGGGAACGATGAGAAATTTGGCGGCGCGCAGCTGGTCCATTGCCGCCTGCGCGCCAAGCCAACCGGCAAAGTGAACGCTGTGGATGCCCAAGCGCGCGCAATCGGCTTCCAGAGCAGCGCGCAGTGGTCCATCACCGGCAATTTCAAGGGGGATTAGCGCCGGCAGTTTCGACCAGGCCTGCGGAAGGAGTTGCGGCCCCTTCTCCTCCGAAAGTCTGCCGATATAAAGCGCGGCACTTCCCCCGCTCAAGCGGACTCCTGGATCAGGAGCGATGAAGTTTGGTTTGACGCGAATGCGCTCTCCATCGAAGCCTGCGTCGATGAATTTCCTGCGCGCGAATTCCGTGCACACTAGAAATAGATCAATCTGCTTCTCCCAGGTTCGCGAGAGCCCATGGACGGTAAGCATGCCGGCAACGGCAGCGGTGGCGATGCGGGAACCGCGATAGCAGCCATGAGCGATCGAGTGAAGGAGCGAATGAGAAACGCATTCTTCACAAATGTGACCATCTCGGAAAAGGTTACCGCCGGGGCAGAGGAGTCTGTAATTGTGAAGCGTCTGCACCACGGGGACTCCCGACGCGCGGCAGGCGTAGTAAGCCGAGGGAGAGATTAGAGGAAAGGTGTTGTGAAAGTGCGCGACGTCGGGCGATTCCCTGGCAAGAATTTTCCGCAGTTCACGATTGGCGCGCTTCGACCAGGACGTTCGCCAACCAAGACTGGCCTTCTTCGAAAGGGAATACACATGAATTTCGTCGTTGTGAAGAAGATACTCGATGACTATATGCCCTGCTTTGCGCAGAAGCGTTATTTCGGACTGGCAAACTGCATCTTCCCCGCCTCGCCGCTGATAGAAGTTGTGCGCGACCAGAATCTTCATGATCTCCCGTTCTCCAATGTGCTTTCCGCGATGTTCGCTCTATTCCCCTCGCCAGTGCTGTCGTGGCGGAGAAAAACTGGACGCATCGCCAGAAACTCTGCATAAATCCAACCGGTACTGCAGAGCTCTCATGCGCTGGCTGCTTGTTGTCTCTCGGAGACCGTCTGTGAATTAACCGCACTCACTCCCACCATCCGTACCATCAGCCGAGTGGGGGGAATGAATCGCGCGAGAACTTTTCCGGGGGCACCGCACGGATCGACCTCCTGCACAAAAGGCCGTGTTTCGAATTGTCCAATTCCCGAACTTGCCAGAAGTGCTGTCAATTCTTTGCGGGTATAACTCTTGTTGCCCACAAAATTATCAGGAAGAAACCCCAAACGGCGCAGCGGGTTGTGCCACCAGTTATGGAAGTCCACGACCGCAGCGCCCCTTCTGGTAAGGACGCTTTGGATACTCCTCAGCAGCCTTGTCTCGTGCCATGCCCCGCGAATGAGCGTGTCGAGGCACGTGAGATGATCGATGCAGTTTCGGAAGGGAGGCTGAAAATAGTCCGCATGGACAAAGACAATATTCTCGACGCGGCTTGCCTTAGCTTTTGCGCTGGCGTAGACCAGAGCGTCCAACGACAACTCACAATGAAAAACCAGGCGGTATTCCTGCGCAGCTCTAAACGTGCAGTAGCCTGCGCCCGCGGAGAGATCGCAGAAGACTAAATTAGCTTCACAGGGCTCATCGCGAAGAAATTGAAACACTTCACGCGCCTGGCGCTCGCGCAATCGTAACCATTTCCGGGAACGCGCCTCGGGCGCACCCCACGCCGTGGCGTCAGCACGACTTTTTGATGGACGGAAGAATTCGCTGCGGTAGCCTTCTCGATAGCGTGAGAGTTGGCTTCTCTCCGGAAAGGCGATCGGCCGCGTTGGAAGAAGCTCCAAAATGTTTGCGAATAACAAAGGATAGAAACGATGACATTGCTCGCATGTCATCCCGCTCGCGCTGGCGGCCATCGCCCCGCCGTCGTCAGGGCAAGAGAGCAGCAAAGCGATTTCACCCAGACTAAACCGCATATGCACATAGCTCCGAGTTGGTGACGCTTTTTAAATTTTCGCGGCACTGGCGCATGGTCATCAAAACCTTTTCAAGATTTTCCCACTGGCCTTGCTCCTGGATTTCCCAGGAGTGGCCCCAAAGATGAAACACTCCTCCACGCTCCATGGTTTGAAGAAACAAATCCTTTGCGAGCGCAGCCCAATCGTGTGATAGCAGCGACCTGCCCGGCCAATGCACGGCCAGCGGAGAAAACCGTTTGAGAACGTTTTTGGCATACGCATAAGGACCGTGCGGAAAGACTTGAACGGTTGTCGGTATCACGCAGAGGCCGTCGATGCGGCGCGGGTTTGCGGTCGAGAGGAGCTCAACGGTCCTGGCAGCCTGATACCCTGCTTTACGCACGAGCTGCAATTGGCGGCTCCGAAACTTTCCGCCGGGGAAACAAAAGACGCGGCAACTCTTCCCGGTCAATTCCTCGATCCACTCGCGTGAACCGGAGAGCTGCACTCTGGCCTCCGGATCGGACAACCGATCGATCATCACGTGTTCCAGAGTGTGAGCGCCGATCTCGAAAGAGTTGCTCAATTCGCGAATCTGCAGACCGTTCATCACCGGTTTTTGACTCGAGCGCGGCACGTAGAAAGTTCCTGCGAGACCGTGCTTGACGAGAAGTTCCGCCACTCGCAAATCGAGCGGATGCCCGTCGTCCCAGCTCGTCGTCACCACGAATGTTCGATCCGTCAGGCTCATGACCTTTATTCGCAGACAAAGAAGTGGCCAGTATTGTCGCGACTCACGGCGTGCACTTTTCCCTGCGCCACTTAACGGGCCCCCATTGCCATCTCGGCTGCGCCAAGCACTGGAGGATTCCCCTTTTGAAATTCTCGACCATCGCCTCAATCGAATATTTCATCGCCGAGTTTGCCGCCCCTTCTCGAAGCAGTTGCAGCTCCTTCGGATTCGACAGCAGCAGAGACACCGCTTGCGCGTAGGCTTCCGGATCAGGAGCGGTCATCAGCCCATTCCGGCCCTCCTCGAAGTACTCCATCTCCGGCCCATGAATGGATAGCCGGGTGGCGATTAAAGGCAAGCCGGCGGCAAATCCATCGAGGACTGCCAAGCCGGCTCTCCCCGGAAGCAAAAACACGTCGGCGATCGCCAGAAACCGCGACTTGCGATCGCCAAATGTTGGTCCCGCAAAATGAATCCACGGACGGTACGCAGCGCTCTGCTTGATCTCTTCCTGGTCCGGACCTCCGCCTACGACGATCAGCTGAAATTCGGGAAGGGTGTGCCGTATCTTCTCTCCGGCTTGAATCAGGAATGGGACGGACTTCACTTTGTGAAGCATGCCCACGAAGATTCCCACCGGCGCAGAAGGTCCGATGCCCAGTTTGGCGCGAAGCGCTGCCTTAGCGTTTAGAGTCAGGTTTTTTACGCAGGTTTGAATTCTTCGTGTATCGACGGAGTTTTGCACCGCTGTAATCTTCGAAGGAGGCACGCCGCGGTCCTGCAAATAGCGCGCGGTGCCTTCGGTATAGGCAAACCACCAATCGACCCAATTCAGCGTGCGCTCCTTGTACCACTCAGAAAAACGACACCGGCCCGCTTGCAGGTTTTCTCCCAAGCCCCAGAAGGCGGCTCTCTTCAGCTTGAAAAGTGAAAGAGGCAGCAGGAAATGATTCAGAAGGAATCTGTTGGCCTGGTCGACGACGACAAGGTCGGCCGAGGCGATCTCACGGAACGCTGGCTGAAAAAGCAGCCGCTCCTTCCCAATCCAATAGCCACTTACCTTCACACCGTACTCTCGTGGCAACTCGCAATTGTCGTGTTTCCGCGCTTCCGAGGGCGACGGTGCGCTATAAACTACTTTGAGCTGCACGCCTTCCTTGCACAGCGCGGTGTGCAACCGCTCGTAGAAAGGTTTGCGGTAACGCTTGATCTGCGCTTCGATGATCAAAACTCTCTTCATTCTGCGCATCTCTCCCTTGGATCAAAATCCCGACATACCAATTCCTGCCGCCCAAGGGTCCCGCCGCCACGTGACGTCCGATCCCGGTCAAACAGCACTCGCCGGTAAATGTCTTCAAGTTTTCGGGTTTGCGCAGTCAAATCGAATAACGTACGTATCCTGTGGGGTCCCGACGCACTCATCTGCTGCCAGAGATTCTTGTCCTGGAGAAGCACCAAAATATTTTTTGCCAGACTCTGCCAATCACGCTCAGCCGCCAGCAGACCGGTCTTGCCATTCTCCACGGCTTCCGGTACCCCGCCTGTCGCATAGCTTGCGACTGGCAAGCCCATTGCCTGAGCCTCGGCGAACACCATGCCAAATCCTTCCCCATCCCCGGAAGCCGCCCGAATGCTGGGAACGCAAAAAACAGTTGCGCGATTCATCCATTCACGGACCACTTCCGGGGGTTGTGTCCCCAGGAAGCGATAATTACGTACGGTGTTTTTTGCCATTTGCTCAAGGTTTTTGCGGAGTGGGCCATCACCGATCACCACGAGTCCGATGTTCGGAATAACGCTCTGCACTTCGCCCATGGCTCGAAGCAGGTGAGCGCAAGCCTTTTTTTCCGTTAAGGTTGCAACGAAAAGAACAGAAGGCTCGCGCCGTGGCTCTCCTGTCGCACGAAAAAAGTCCGTATCTACTCCAATGTAGTGCACCAGGACTTTTTCCTCGGGAAAACCCTGCAAAAGCAATTGCTGGCGGATGAATTTTGAGACAGCGATGAACTGTATAGTCTCTCCCTGAAGCGTCTTTCTGTGCTTGAGATACACGCGAGAACGATAGTGCGAAGCCGCGAGAAATGAATCGGTGACCGTCGCGTCGTAACCGTGAAACGTGACAATCATCGGCACTTGTAGCCGGCGAGCAAGCGGCAGTGCCGTCAGAGCTGTCACGCCAAAATGAGCATGCAGCAGGGCGGGGCGATACTGCTCTACGCGTCTGAAAAATAGAGGCGCATAACCGAATACTTTCAAGGGAATCTGCTTGAACAGATTCCAGCTCCGTGGCGCTTTTGGATTCTCGCAGAGCACCACACAACGCTCGGCAGGAAGCTCCAAACTCGGGGAACAGCGATGTGGGCTGACGTAGAGAGGAACAAATGTCCGCAGTGCGGAAGCTTGCGCACGAATGAACGTCATGCTGGGTGGCAGAAGCGGTTCAACAAAAATTGCGACAGACGGCCCGCTCTTTGGCAAACCCGCACCGCGCTCGACTCGGGGCTTGGCACGATTTGCCGCCACCTGACTTTTAGTTTGCATCATAGCGATGCAATTCCTCTCGACCGCTTGCGGCAGACAACGATCTCCGTTGTCGGGCTTTCCCGGCAGACTCTTGTCAGGAGCAGGTCGACCGGATAAAGCGTCGCTCCCGCGACAAATCCAGCGAAATTGCTATGCCGTAGGACGCTGGTCATCAGTCTCCAGAGTGGGCAATAGAGGCGGTTCTTGGAATCGAGCGGTTGCTCCATCACCACGAACATGGGTACGCGGCGCATGATTTCAAATCCGGTTTCTTGCAACATGCGCACAACTTCATCCAAAGAGCGGCCGACCATGTGATCGGCCTTCAATGGATTGCCATGAACCAGGAGTTCGGAAAAGAGAAAGATTCCTGCCGGTTCGAGGAGCGAATGGATGTTTTGCAGGGCCCGCGAGTAGCGGCTATCGTCAACGATGTGAAACAGGACATCGAATGCGGACACAATCCCAAAACCGCCCGCAAACATATCCGGAAGGCGGTCACCGATGTCCAGCCGGTCGATCCTAACCCCGGGAAAATCCCTCTGCAGCCGGGACACCGCTGTATCGGTCAAATCGCAACCGCTCACTGTACCTGCACCAAGTTCATTCCAGAGTTTGAGATAGAAACCTGTCCCGGATCCGATGTCCAACACGCTGCTCGCTCGATAGTCGAAATCCAGAGAGTGCACCAACCGCATGAAAATAGACCGGCGCATCTTATACAACCATCCAACATAAGAGCTGCCCAACGACGTATTTCCAACGCCGCACAAGCCGGGATGCGCTTTGAGCCGATTCTCCCAGTACTCCCCTGCGTCGAACGGAGCAGAAAACTTGGAAGGCTCCTCTGCGATTCTGTCGCCGAAAGTATTCACGCTTCACACTCCTGCAGCGGCCTCGTCGTCAATTGGGAAGCCTGCAAGAAGATACCCACGTAAAGAATCCACAGGATATAGTTCGGTGACACCAGCGTGCTCTGCGTGAGATTCACGAGGACGAGCAGAATCAAGAACAAAAGCGGCCACACCGCTTCCCAACTATCTGCCTGTAAGAACAATTGGATCGAACGCTTGCAGCAAATGCAAAATCCGAGAAAGAAAATCGCCGACCCGGCGATACCGAGCGCCAGCCAGATTTCCAGAAAGCCGTTATGGGCGCTGGGGACCGCCCAACCCGCGATGCTCTGAACCTCTCCCGAGGGACCCTTGTCTCCCAACCAAAACGCGTCGAACCCGGCGCCAAGCCAGAATTGATCGACGCCCTCGGCAAGAGCCGCTCCCCAGATTGTGGTACGGCCTGTAAGTGAAGCATCACGGTCGAATAGCTCGACCACCGTTTCGAAATGATCCGCAAAGAAATACAGCCCCAGGCCCGCAGCTAACGTTCCGGCGAGAATCGTTGCACGCGCTTTTGCAGGGTCCGACTTCATGAATCGCGCAACCGGCAGCAACGTTGTAACAATGCAAGCGCTGATCAACGCAGTCATCGAACCCGACAGAAGAATGAGAACAAAAGAAAGAGCCGCCCAGATGTTCAATGTCCCCTTCTCCTCCGGCCGGATGCGCGCCCATAAAATGAAAACCAGCACGCTCAGCGCCATCATTGCGCCTAAAGAGTTTCGCTGCGTGTAAATTCCGTACCACGCACCATCCAGATCATCCACGGCCGTGCCAAGCTTCATCGCTCCGAAGAGAAAACTCAGCACAATGGCAATCTTGAAGACTGATGTGAGGAGCTTGACCTGCTCGGCAAAACTGTAACGAGCGGCCAGATACAGTCCGCCAAGACCCGATGCCGACAGCGACAAACTGTGTCGCGTTGTCAGGGCGGGGGCGTCGGACCATGATACGGAGAGAGTCGCGAATGCCAGTAGCAACAGGAGAGACCAACTGTCCATCACAGCGCCGAAACAGACCGCTCTTTCCTTGATCAAGATTCCTATGACGACGGCGTAAAACGCGAACCAGATCACTCGCATGAACGGCAAGCCATCTTCGAGGTCAATGGAGCCGCCAGCCTGCAAATAGAGATTCAGGAACGCTCCCGTGGAAAGAAGTAAAAGCACGACCGCGAAACTTCTTTCGAATTGGCTCGGGCGAGTCATGACGTTTTCCATCAGTCCGCCGCTCCCACCGCGGTCACAGGGAGTCCCGGCACAAGAGCGACGTGGCCATAATCCGTAACCGGGCTCACTTGGCCAGACAGTGGGTGAATGCTGTATTGGCTCACTTCCAGGCTGCGTTTCGCTTCCAGTCCGCTGATGCCAATCTCCGGCCACAGCATGGGATGAAGTTCCATGACGACTGTCGGCTTATGCGCCACCAAAACGCCTGATGCACTGCGAAGTGCGTGAAATTCGTACCCCTCGATATCGATTTTGATCAGCCGTGGAACGACCCGGTTTTCCAGACAGAATGCGTCGATGGTCGTCATTTCAATCTCAACCGGCTTGGCGTTCGGGAGGAGTCCGTGCACGGTCGAAAGCGTATTGAGGCCCGAAGCGTTATCCTCATAGAGAATTCCCCGGCCAGGAATGTCACTGACCGCTAGCGGGCTGACCACCACGCGATCGGCGACCTGATTCCAGACGAGGTGCTGGTGCAGGGCCTTGCGTGCAACCGGGCTAGGCTCGAAGGCATACACGCGCCCCGCGGGTCCTACCCACCGCGCAAGCAGCACGGTGAAGACTCCGACGTTCGCGCCAACTTCAAAAATGACGTCACCGGGCCCGACGATTGATCTCAAGTAGCGGCACAGTGAAGTTTCATAGTCGTTCCGGAAATAACGATGCGCCGGGTGCAATCGAATGGGTTCCTCGTCGCCGAATGTTCTGCGTACACCCCGCCGGCCGTAAACCGAGTTCAAAAACAGGTTGTAAACGGGGCGGACCGCCGCCACGATTTTGGAATCGTCGCGGAGGCCGACAGCATATTTTAGCCGCGCTGCTCCTCTTTCCAGGCGGTTCATCAGTCGGTGCCTCCTGTGCCGAATTCCATCTTGGTGCGGCGCACATCCAGGTACAAATACACGGCAGCAATGGCCACGATCAGAACGCTGAAAACGGATGGAAAAAATAGTCCCTGAACACTCGGAAACTCCGGAAGCGCGCGTATCCCCAGAAATACCAGGCCGCACAGACCTAGCGAGATCATCAATGGCTTGTATTCATAGCGCACGGCATAGTAGTACTGCGCGACGCAACTCATGAGAATCGTGATTACGATCCAAGCTGCAAGCCAGGCCCACGCCACACCCAACATGCCGTATCGCGGTGCAAGAGCCCTGTTCAAGATGAGATTAACCGCGATTCCGGACGCATAGATTGGAAGCAGCCACTTTGTCGCGGAAGCCAAATAAATCCCCACGGAATACGGATGCTGCAAAATCATTACGGCTTGAACCAGGAACAACCAGGGAACGACGAAAAGACTTCCTGAGTATTGCTTGGTGGCCAGCAACTTTAGGAAAAAAGGCGATACCAAGGAGAGCGCAAGAGCGACGGCCACCGAAAGCACGAGCACGTAGCTCATGATTTTCGAGTAGATCAAACGTGCACCAGGTTTGTGCGCAATCTGAAAAATCAACCCGCCCCAGGCGCTGACAAACGGAGCCACCACCAGCATGCGCATCACGCCAGAGATTTTGGTCGCCACCGCAAAAAGCCCCACCTGCTCCAAGTTGCTGTAGTGGCTTAGAAAGAACCGGCCAGAGCCGTCCAGGACCATCGTCAGTAAAGAGCCGCCCATCACTGGCAATCCATACGCGGTCATCGCATGGGCGATCCGCGGGGAAAACCTCACTCGCAGATCTGTGACGGAATACGCCGCCATGGCCAACAGCCCACAGATATCGCCCAGCACGCGTCCTGCAAATACGCCGCCTAGGCCCTCGGACCGCCCGGCGACGAGCCAGACACTGAACGCGGCAATACTAACCAGCCGGATTCCCGAAGTCAGACAAAATGCAAACGCATTTCTGCGTGCGCGAAGATGAGCCAGAAAAGCGCTTTGCAGGGTTTCCAGGAATACCAACGGCAGGAGAAGACTTGCAAAAGCTGCGGTCTCCCCGCCCAGAGATCTTGCGGAAGGCCCGCTCGCTGCAAATAGCCACAGTCCCAAACCTGCCGCCAGGGCCGCGCCCCCATTAACAACGAGCATCGTGCCAAGAAGTACTGGTGCGCGGCCGCCATCGGATTCGGCGAACCACTTCAGGTACGAAACATTTACGCCCAAGCCCGAGACGGAAATCAGCCCCAGGGCAAGAACTTCAACCAGTGAGTACCTCCCGAAATCGGAGGGACTGAGATACCGGGTATAGAGCGGCAACAGAATCATGTTGGCCGCGCCCATCACCGCCAAGCCAATCAGATATTGCGACGAGTCTCCGGCGAGCGCGAGCAGTACCTGCCCAAAATGGGTCCTGCCAGTCTCTTGGCCAGACGCCGTGGTGTCCGACGATTTCATCATCTTTTCCAAGGGCGGCATCTCATTCCCGCCAGTCTCGATTGGCGCTCTCGGTGTCTCCGTGAACTGTTTCGCCTCTTTGGGCCTGGAAGACAAAGTGCCCGCAGAAATACAGCTTCAAAGCGTTACGCTTCGGGCGACCCACCTTCAGGATTCGCAGCGATTCAATTACCGAGTTCAGCGGCGACTCCTGTGCGAAAAACGGTTCGAAAAGCCAGCTCATCCCCAGGTATGAGAAAAGGCGGCGACTCATCAATGTGAATCCATCGATGCCGGGCCGCAACTCGATGCGTTCGAACCCTGCCGATTGCAGCAAAATCGAAAAGCCATAAGGCGTATAGTTCCAATAGCTGCGCGAGTGGAACGGCTCCAAGTGCGACGTCGAGCCAATCAAAAAACCTCCAGGCCGGATAATACGGAAGACTTCGGCGAGCAATTGTTCCGGATGCCGCACATGCTCGAACACCTGGTGCGAGTACACCAAGTCCATACAATCGCTCTCCATCGGAATATGAGTGCCGTCGTACGTGCATAATGCTGCTGTCGCTTTCCTCCGGTTTCTTACTTCCACTGAATCTGCGATGTCCAAACCAAACCATTGAATTTTTGTTTCGTTTCTCGTCAATGGCACGAGACTGTTCCCGGTTCCGCATCCAAGGTCCAGAATCCGACAGGAATCACTCGCACGTTTCTTCTGGTTAAGGAGGCGCTGGGCCTCCAATAAGCTGGAGGTCTGGCGTGAACTGCTTGCCGCCAAATACGGTTCGAGCAACCAGAAATCTCCTCCTTTTTCATCAGAAGCTGCATGCGTTCTGCCAATCCACGACATTATTGACACCGGTTTCCTCCGGCTCTGTACTGGCAGTGTGATCTCAGTGAACGATTCAGGATCCCCCTCCGTGCAACACGACCGGGAGCGTTTTCAAAACAATCGTCAGGTCCAGCCGCAAGCTCCAGTTCTCGATGTATTCAAGATCCAGCACCATGTTGGTGTCGAAGGAAGGATCGCGCCGCGCCGTCACTTGCCACAATCCGGTTACACCGGGTTTTACGTCGAGACGGCGCAGATGCTCGATGGTGTAGCGCTCGAAGTCGTCCAGCGGATGCGGCCGCGGCCCTACCAGACTCATGTTGCCTAGCAATACATTCAAAAGTTGGGGAAGCTCATCGATGCTGAACCTGCGGAGCCACTTTCCGCAGCGCGTGACGCGCGGATCGTTCTCCATCTTGAAAAACGGGCCGTTACGCTCGTTCGTCCTCCGTAGTTTGTCCTTCTGCGCATCCGCTTCCGCGATCATCGTCCGCAGCTTGTAGCACCGGAATTTTCTTCCCTTTTTACCTACGCGCATCGCCGGATAGAAAACCGGTCCGGTAGAATCGCAGCGAATCCAGATGGCAGCGAAGGCCAGCACCGGCGCCGTCAGAAAAAGCAGCGCTGCGGCCCCCAGCAGATCGATACCGCGCTTTACCGCCAGGCCCAGCGCCGGAATCGGCTCGCCATGCAGCTTAATCACCGGGAAGCCGCCGATGGTCTCGACCGGAGCGCGCCATCCTAATCCATCGTAAAGATCGGGCACGACGTTCAGGCTCAGCCGTAAGCGGCGCGCCTCGAGAAAAATTTCTTTTACCATTTCGCGGTCCGCAGGAAGCGTCACGAACAACTGGTCCGCAAATTGTCCCAGTGCCACCTTGCGGAGATCGCGCACCGAACCCAATACGCACGCGTCGCCGTTCGGATGCGGATCTAAAAACCCACAGACTTGGTAGCCGAGTTGCCGGTTCGCCTCCAACCAAGCGGCCAGCGCCCGGCCCAGCTTTCCTGCTCCCACAATCAACACTCGCGATACACCTTCGCCGCGCTCGGCTCTTCTCAGCACGTATTGCCGCTTCGCATAACGCCAGCCCGCCAACGCTCCGGCATTCCATGCCCCCGAGCAGGCCACTACCAGCCGAGAAATTTCCTTATTCCCCGAAGTGAAAATAAACAGCACTAAAAGTGCCGTGGCAAATCCGACGGCTTTCCCGACGTTCGCGCTTTCTTCCCAGGCGCTGCGTTCCCGCGCCGTGCGGTACAAATCCTGGCTCATGCAAGCCAGCACCACGAGCCCGCCATAGAGAAGCAGAAACCCCGGATAGCTGGCGGACCAAACTTGCGACGAGAGATTCGCGGGAGATAGGACCATTCGGGAAAAGGGATTCGCCAAACCAAATCGCAGCAGAAAAACCCCCGTGCCACCTGCGCAGACCAACGCGAAATCGATGGTCACATACACGGCCTGGCACGCAAGTCCCGCGCGGTCACGCGCGGCTTTAACACGCCCCGGCAGAACTTTCGCACCCGGATGCCACGTCTCTGGCGAAAATTCGCGGACGGGGTGCGCGTTCGTTACAGATGGCGCTCTGGACCGGCGAGTTGCTGTTCCGTTCATCTCTCTTTTATCCCAGCTCGTTTCGTGTTTCGCGCGCCAAATCGGAAACCCCGGCAGGCTTCCCATCTGCTTGTTCAAGCGGTGTGTTCTTCGCAGACTTCGAGCGGCCTCTCGTCCGTGCCATCCTCTGCAGAAGCGCGGCCCCTGCCGGAGCTATCCGCAAAACGTCCGCGCGAATCGTTCCGGCAATCTCTGTTGCAAATTGTTTTCCCGGATCCTGTGGATCGATTTCCCGCCAAGTTTGCCGGGCGAGAATCCAAGCGCACATGGCAAGAAACGCAATCGTTGCGCCCGCCACCGTCAGCAATCCTCGCGGCGGAAACGATTTCTTCGTTGGCACAACCGCGGCGTCCAATACCTTGACGCTGGGCACCTCTTTGGCTTCCTGGACTTTGGCCAGTTCATATTGCTGCGTCAGCAGCTCGTAAACGGTTTCCTGAATTTTTGTTTGGCGGTACAGATCTGCGTACGTCACGCCCAGCAGAGGAAGCTGGCGGATCGCCGGATACAACGAAGCATCCGTTTCCGAAGAGGGAGCCGCGGTCGTTCCGCTCTCTCCTCCCATCTTTCCGAGCTGGGCCCGCAGCTCGGCCACTCTCGCGCGGAGAGAGCGCACTCGCACATTCTGCTCCGTATACATCGCCTGCAAACCGTGCAGTTCCGCTTCCGCGGCGATCAATTGCCCTTCCAGCGTGGCAGCCGCTTCCACCATGGCTTTGCTCTGCGCCGGAATGTCGATCGCCGTGTTTTTGCTCGCAAAAATGCTGAACTTCTGCGCCGCGCTGTCGAGGTCCTGCTTTACGGCTCGGAGTCTCTCTTCCAGAAAAATCCGTTCGCGCCGCGCCGAGGACGTGCTGACCTGCTCGACCAGCCGGTCGAGTCCGTCGATATACGACTGCGCCATCGCGGCCGCAAGCCGCGGATCATGGTCTATCACCGTCACGGCGATGATCCCACTCTTGCGGTCTTCCGCAATGCGGGTATGGGCGGCGAGTCCCGCGCGCGCGTCTTCCATCTTTCCCGCGTGATACGCGTGCCGCAGATCGAATTGCCCGATCAGGCGGTCTTGTACCGTGCGGCTTCCGAGAATTCCCACAAACAATGCTCCAGAATTTTTTACTTCCAGCAAATCCCCGACAACTCCTCCGAGCCCGCCTGCGCGTCCCTCCACTGCCGACAACATGGCCATCCCGGAACTCGACTGGCCGTCTGGAGGCATTAGTTGCGTCGTGGCTTCATACCGCGACGGAATCAGCAGAGCGAGTCCCAGGCTTCCCAGCGCGCCCAGCACAAACGCCCCGCATAGCTGTTTCCGCGCTTCCCACAACAGACGAAGCCGCGCCACGAGCCGCTCGCGCGTGTCGCGCACCGCGTTCCCGCTTGCGTCGCGTTTAAAACCTGTATGCAAAGTGCTCACCCTCTTGCTGCGCCCTTTCTCTTTCTTCTCTGAAGTGGATCTGCCGGCCTCGCCGTAACCTCAAGGAATCGCCACGGCCGCTGCCAACGCTCCGGCTTGCGCAATCTGCGCCATGGCCGCCAGATTTTTCCAAACACTGCTGCCGACCACCGCTCGTTCCGGAACCACAATCGTGTCGCCCGGACCAATCGTCGAAGCCTCCACTCCTCCGGACCACATCCCGCCACCTCCGCTGGTCACCGAACCGCTCGCGCGGATAATGAAAATCGCTCGCTTGTTGGCCAACCCCGTGGCCCCGCCCGCTCGAGAGAGATACCAAGCCGTGTTCTTCCCTGGCGTGTACGTAATGGCGTTCGAGTTGTAAACCTGGCCGACAATCAAAACGAATCCCGGCTGCTTGGGAATTTCGAGGGAGTCCCCGGCACGCAACTCGATGTCGTCCGGAGAGCCTGGAAAATCCTTTTGGCTTTGCCGGATGTGCACGACCAGCCGCCCGCTAATCGGCGCTCGTCGCAGCGCTTCCACAACTCGCTGGCGTTGTTGCACCGCGGTTTGCTGCAGCGCTGCTTCTTCGGAACCGCTGGTAGTTATGGCCGTCTTCACCACTGTCGATTCCTGCTCCAACCTCTGAATCAGTTCTTGTCTGCTTTGCTCCTGCATCTTGCGCACTTCGATGCGCTCAAAGAGCGCCGCTTGCGAGTAAGCCGACGGCAACATTCCGCCCGCGCGCCGCAGCAAGGAACTCAATCGTTCCCCCGGCTCGATTCCGTACACGCCTGGCTTCGCCACTTCGCCGTGAAGCGTTACCGTCGCTCCAACATCTTTCCAATGCGCCTGCTGCGGCACCGTCAGCACGTCACCATCGTTCAACAAAACGTCCGCGCTGGCTTCACCACCGAGTGCGTTGGTCAAATTCACGGCTTGCTCACTGGACGGCCGCGGAACAGCCCCTTCCAAAACCGCGTAGTGCACCAAATCGGCGCTCGCGGGATTCGCGCTTCGTAACACTCCCCCGGCGGAATGGACCAAGTCCGAAATGCGCATCCCAGAACCCAGCGGGTAGCGTCCCGGGCGAGCCACTTCCCCGCGAACGTACACGCTCGCAGGATTCACTCTCTCTGGCTGTCGATGCACCAGAATGTGGTCTCGTGGCTCAACCAGAATGTTGTTCAGTGGGTCCCCAGCCAGTGCCGCTCCTAGTGAAATGCTGAACACTTTTGTGGTTCCGTCAGGCATGGCGCGGAAGAGTTGTGCCGATTCCAGCCAGCTCTCGGGGGTGATACCGCCCGCCTGGTAAATGGCGTCGCGCACGTGTTCCTGCCCCGAAACGCGGTATCCTCCCGCCGCGCGAACTTCACCAGTCACTAAAATTTCCGGCGCGGTTTCCAGGTCGTACCGGCCGAAAATGCGCACTGTGTCGAGCCCCTCGAGCTTTGGCGCGTTTTCCGGATGTTCCAGCGCCGCTGCGAGGTTGAAGCTTTCAACCACCGGCCGATTCGCCGGCCCTGCAATGCGTACAATTTCGGCGTAGCGCTCCGCGGGCTCTGGAAGAAGCTCTTTATAGGAGGACACCAGATCCGTCAGCTTCATCCCGTCATGAAACGCGTACCGGCCGGGACGCAGCACGTGCCCTTCGAGATAAACGCTTCCGATGTTGTAGGGCGCAATCGGAAATATGTGGATTTCGTCACCGTCTTGTATTTGAAATTTTTGGAACGCGGCGCGCAAAGAGTCTTTATCGCTGGTTTCTCCCACATCCAGGCTCAGCATGCTGCGTTTTTGGTGTGCTTCCATCCTCTGCACTTCGATGTGCCGCAGCGCCGCCGCTGGCAAAATGCCACCAGCGAGGTCCAGCATGTCGTTTAAATTTTTCTCTGCGCGTATTTCGTAAAGTGCGGGCCGGCGCACCATTCCATCCACAGTGATGCTCGCTCCCAGCAGTGGCACACGCAGCGAATCGCCGTTTTCGAGTCGTTTCAGGTCTCCTCGAATGCCGTGCAACAAAAGATCGTAGGCGTCCACTTCTTCTAGCAACACTTTCCCGCGATAGTGCTCGATCCTTCGCAACGATCCCCGCGGAGTAACTCCGCCCGCCGCAAAAAGCGCATTCAACGGTGTCGAAAGCGAACTCACGTCGTACGCACCCGGTGCTGCGACCTCGCCAACCACATAAACGCGCACAGTGCGCAGCCGCAGCAGAGAAACATCTGCCGAAACGTCCCGAAACTGTGTTCGCAACACGCTCTGTACCGCCTGCTGCACGTCCCCAAGCGGCCTCCCGGCAACCAGCAGCGGACCCGCTTCCGGCAGATTCAACCGGCCCTCGCGGTCCACGGTGCGGAGTAACCGCTGCGACAAGCCGCCCCAGAGGTTGATCGAGAGACTATCCCCCGGTCCCACCACGTAATCTGGACCGACGGGAAGATCCATCGGCAGAATGTCCGGATTCGCTGCGCCCGTGCGGAAAATGTCCAAGCCAAACCGCTCCATCTTTCGATCGGGAGATGCGGCCTGCATGTAAAGATCGTAGAGCGACGGCACATCAGCATAGGGATTAGGCCGGCGCTGCATGCGCACGGGCTCAAATTCCCCCGCCGGCGATCCTGCACTGCCGCGCGCCTGCCGCGGCACAGTCGAAGAAGGCAAGTCGGCGACCGGAATCAGCCCATCGGTCACTTCCCCATTCATCGGCCGCGGGTAGGCCAGCGCCATTCCCTGGGTCCCGGACTTCGTTGGGTCAGTGTGCGGCTCCGTCGGCATCGTCAAGGCATCCGAGCGCGAATAGTCCATCGCTCCATCCACCGCTACGAGCGGAGAGCGAGTGGCATATCCTTGATTCGGCAGTCGTTCCGCAGGCGGCTGCATCCCTTGCGTCAACTGAATCAGCGTTTGCGGAGGGGCACTGCCATGTCCGGCCGTACCCTCGGTATCTTTGGCGCGCTCGCGCATCGCCAAGTTATGCTCCGCGGCCATCTCCGAATCGGGATTGAGCTTTGGGACGAGATAGCCATAGCGTTGCAAGAGTCGTGTTGCGAGGACGCGAGTCCGCAAGTTCTCGCTCAATCGCTCGGCCAGCGCGCTTTCATCCATGTCGGACTCTTCGAGGAGCTGACCGCTTGCGCTGGCATCCACGGCGATCATGTGCTTGAACTCCACCATCAACCCAGCATCTCGACTCAAGATTTCCAGGATTTGTTTAGCGCTGGCTGCCACGCGGTCGAGATTGTCAGTCGCGACGTCCAGGGACGGTTGCGCACCGCGATTTGCCGGCTGTTGCAATGCCTGCTTGTCCCCCTCCTGTCCCCTTCCGGGCTCGCTCCCCATGGCAGGCTCCTGGGCTAAAACTCCGCTCAACGCCACAGAACAAATCCACAAACCAAGCATTCTTCCCTTGAGCGTGATGTACTTCGCTCTCCTCCAATTCACCTCCTGCATGCGGAAGGAATTTGCTCTCATCAAAGTGTTCCTTTCCCCGTCCGCGTCATATTTCCCCGCATCACTTCCAGCAAAACTTCCTCGCTTGCTTCCATCGTTGTCGAATGAATCTCCAGCGACGCCCAGTAGAGAATTCCGATGTTCGTGTTGGGCGCCACCGCGATAATCCGAAGCCCGGGAAACTTCTTCAAGAGTTGGTCGCACAGCGGCGGCCGCCGCCTCGATTCATCCAGCGCAATTAACAAAAAATCCGGTTTCGTCTCCGCCACCAAAAAAGGGACATCCCTCTCGTTCTCCACTTCTCCCACGATGCTGATCCCTTCTTGCTCCGAAAGAGTCGACAGCACAAGTTCCCGTAACAGCCGGGGACGGTTGGCCACCAGGACGCGAATGCTCGTTTCCATGGACTCTCCCGTGCCCGCAAAGGCTAGAGGGTTTTGCGATGGAAGGGCAGGCTGCAAATGGTACGGGGTTGGAGGTACTACGGAGTGCTGCACTTGTACTTAGGAGGTGGGACCGATTGGGTACTAAATTAGTATTTCGCCGCGCTGTCTTCCGCCACTACTCGCGCCAGCTGCTCCGCCCTTAACTGTGGCCTCAACGAGAAAAATTTATGCCGGCACGGCGCGCATCGCAACGCACCCAGTCTCAGCCAGCGTCCTACGACGGAGGTTACTCCCGGAACTTTCTCCGCAGTGATCCGCTGCAGTTCCAGGTTCCCGCAAATGCCACATCGCGCATACAAAAGGTGGCGGAGCGGAATCGCTCGCGCGTAAAAGCGCATCTCACAACAAATGCAGCGCCATGGAACGACACCCACAGCGCTGAACAAATATTCGGAAACAGACCGCCGCCTCGATCGTCGGCAAGCCGCGGCTTGACACGCTGGGCAGTTCATCGAACGATTCTGGAGGGTCCTCTTCGCACGAGGATAGGCGAAGCGCCGCATTTCGGCAAGAGGCTGTCGCCTCTAAGTCATCGAACAACGTACAATAGGAACCGTCATGGCCGACTATACAGCCGATCACGCCCGCGCAGGCATCCAAACAAAATTGCCCAAGCTGGACACATGGCCCAACCAATATCCCGGCTACGTCATCACCACGCGCTTTCCGGAATACACTTCCGTTTGCCCAAAAACCGGCATGCCCGACTACGGGACCATCACCATCCAATACATGCCGCGCAAAGACTGCATCGAGCTCAAGGCTCTTAAGATGTACCTCCTCGCCTATCGCGATCTCGGCATCTTTTACGAAAATGCGGTGAACAAGATTCTTAATGATATCGTCGAAGCCGTTCGCCCCGAGTGGTGTGTCGTGCGCGGCGAGTTCACACCCCGCGGCGGTTTGACCACTTCGATCTTCGCTCGCTGGCCGGAACGTTCCCCAGGTCGCAAGACCAGGGGCAGAGCCCGTGCACGTCGAAGCAAGTCCCGCTGACCGCGCCCATAGACACGGCGCGAGTTGCGGTAGATAATTTTACCGGCATCCAGATCCCAGGCTGGAGCCATGATTGAGGAGGGTGAATGAGCATTTCTCCAAATGTGCCGAGTCCGGAAGAGTCTTATCGTTACGAGTCCACGGGAACACCGCGATGGATCCCCGTGCTCTTTGTCGTGCTTTTTGTTGTCTTGGCCGCACTCGGCTATGTCGGTTATTCCGGGATCTCCCGGCTCGAGCAAAATCTTGCCAAAGACCAAGACCAAGCTAAAGTCTTGACCGCACAGCTCGAGCAAGCCAATACGCGTCTCGCTGACTTGAAGGGCCACATCGAAGTCACGGAACAAAAACTCCACATGACCGTCTCCGAGCTGGCTCAAGCTAAGAGCCGAGCGGAATCCATCCGCAAAGAGCAGGTTGATTCGGACCAGAAGCTCACCGCCCAGTTATCTCAGGTCAAAAAAGAAAGCCAGGAACAGATTGGCGCGGTAGCCACCGAAGTCGGCGGCGCAAAGAAGGACATTGAAGCGACGAAAACGGATCTAGAAGCCACTAAAGGCAAGCTCGAACGCGCCACCGGCGACATGGGCGTCATGAGCGGGCTCATCGCTCGCAACCACGACGACCTCGAGGATTTGAAGCGCCGCGGCGACCGCAACTACTACGAATTCACTATCACGAAATCCAAGAACGGGGAAAAGGTTGGACCGACTCAGCTCACTCTTAACAAGACCGACCCCAAGAAATCCAAGTACACGCTGACCGTGTTGGTGGATGATCGCACCATCGAAAAAAAGGACAAAACCGCTGGCGAGCCTGTGCAGTTTTATGTCAAAGGGGCATCGCGCATGGCTCCCTACGAAATCGTGGTTTTCGACGTCGGCAAGAACCAAGCCACCGGCTACCTTTCCACTCCAAAGGACGTGGGAGCGAGCGCCGCTCCACCTGCAGCGCCGGTAGCAGCGCCGACGCCGGCTCCGACCAAACCCTAGCTTAGTCTTCAGCCGAGCCCCAGTAGAAATCGCAAGCCCTGATCGCGTTCTGGAAACTTAGCGCGCGACAGGGCTTCTGTGTTTTCTCTCGGCGCGATACGATACAGTTGGGCTAAGATTTAACGCTCACTCGAAATCCGTGGAACGTTTCCTTGCGATGCCTCTCTTTTATTCCCGTCTCTTTGATTGCACCTGAAGCCGTTTTAACAAAGCACATGAGAATTTTCTTTCTTGTGATTGCTCTCTCCCATATTTCGTCCGCGTACTCCAAAGAGCAACAAAGCCCGGCCCAATCCGTGCCGACCGTGCGCGTTGACGTCAGCCGCGTGGAAGTCGGCGTCACCGTCACCGACTCTCACGGCCACTTCATCGGCGGCCTCCAACGCCGTGATTTTCATGTCTTCGACAACGGAGTAGAACAGCCCATAACTGATTTTCTGTCAATCGATGAGCCCGCGCAGGTAGTCCTCCTGGTGGAAGGTGGCCCGGCGGTCAGCCTGCTCGGTGCCAACCATATTCGAGCGGCGGACTCGCTGCTGACCAGCTTCGCCGCCGATGCTCGTGTCGCGATTGTCCTTTATTCCAACACTCCGAGCCTCCTCCTCGACTTCACGCCGGACAAGAATGTAGCGCGCCAAGAGCTTTCGCATTTGAACTTCAAATTGGGTTTCAGCGACTTGAATTTGTCTTCGAGTCTCTTCGCAATTCTCGATTGGCTTGCTCCACTCCCCCAGAAGAAAACGATTGTATTGCTGTCCACAGGTTTCGATACCTCCCCGCCCGAGTACTGGCCGGCCATCCAGCAAAAGCTCCAGGCTTCTGACATACGCGTTCTGTCCGTCTCGCTTTCCGGTGACTTCCGAAGACCACAGAAGCGTAAAAAGCTCTCACCCCAGGACCGCGAGGATCGTTCCTTCGTCAAGGAGGGATTTGCCTTTGCTGATCGCCAACTGAAAGCAGTGTCCGCAGCCACCGGAGGTCGCGTTTATTTCCCCAGGAATCCAAAGGAATTCGATCGGGCCTACGCCGAGATTGCCCAACTTGTCCGCCACCAATACAGCCTTGCCTTTGTGCCTTCTTCACCCGACGGCCAAATTCATTCCATCACCGTTAAGGTGAAACATTCTTGGTATCACGTCGATCACCGGCAAGCCTACCTCGCTCCTTCACGTGACCACCACTGATCCCGGGGAGTAGCCTGGCCCTCTTCCATTTCTTTTTGAGATTGGTGCCTATCGGTGGAGTCGCGGAGGAACTATTCGAACTGCTTCAGCGTCTTCGCCATATCCGTCAATTTCTCGTTCATCAACCCAAAAATCGTTCCCGCCTCAAACGTCCCGTCCTCATTCCGCCGTCCCGCCGCGGACCTCGTCAAAACCTCAATCCCTTGTTCCACCCTGGCCACCGGCCATATGTGGAACTTCCCCGCCGCCACAGCATCCATCACGTCTTCCCGCAGCATCAAGTCCTCGACGTTGGACTCCGGCATCAGCACGCCCTGCGTCCCCGTCAATCCTTTGATCCGGCAAACATCAAAAAATCCCTCGATCTTTTCGTTGATTCCGCCAATGGCCTGAATATCTCCCTGCTGATTCATCGATCCCGTCACGGCAATATCCTGCCGCAGGGGCATTCCAGAAAGCGCCGAGGCCAGCGCATAAATTTCCGTCGAGCTCGCGCTGTCTCCATCCACTCCCGAATATGATTGTTCGAAGCAGATGCTAGCCGCCAACGACAAAGGCTTGTCCTGAGCAAACAGGCTGCGCAAATATCCTGAGATGATGTGCACGCCCTTGTCATGGAACCGGCCACTCAGATTTGCTTCACGCTCGATGTTGATGATTCCAGCTTTGCCGAGCGCCGCGGACGCCGTGATCCGCACCGGCTTCCCGAACGAATACCCGCCAATCTCCAGAACGCTCAACCCATTCACTTGCCCGACGCGCTCCCCCGTCACGTCGACGAGCAGAGTTCCCTCTTCGATCATCTCGCGAATTCGCGTCTCGATCAGGTTGTGCCGTTCCATCTTGGAAGCCAGCGCGTCCCTCACGTGCGCTGCGCGCACCACTCTCTCGCCTGAAGCGGCTGCCGCATAGTGCGCCTCACGCGCAAGATCCGCAATATCGACAAACCGCGCCGTCACTTTGTTCCGCCGCCCCGCCTTGCGAACTCCGTATTCGAGCATCGCCGCGAAAGCCCCGCGATCGAAAGGATAAAGTCCCTCTTTCTCAGACAGCGTGCGCAACCGCCCCGCGTATTCCGCGATTACGCCGTCGCTCATCGGCATCTCTTCGTCAAACTCCACGCGTACTTTAAAAATTTTCTGAAAATCCTCTTCGTACTCGTAGAGCATCTCGTAGAGCTGCCGGTCTCCAATCAACAGCACTTTGACGTTGATTTCCACGGCCTCCGGCTTCAAAGCGCTTCCGCCGAACGGATAAAACATCTCCAGCGGCTGAATTTCCAGCCGGTTGTGGTTCAAAGTCCTCTTCAGCGCCCGCCAAACTCCCACTTCCGAAAGCGCCTCCAGCGAATACATAATCAGAAACCCGCCGTCCGCCCGCAGCAACGAACCGCCGCGCAAATCCATGAAGTCGCTCGTCCAACCGCCTCGCGTGTCATAAGCGCGCTGAATCGTCCCAAACAAATTCGCGTAAGTCGGCGTCGTCTCGAAAATTACCGGCGATTCCTCTTCGTCGCTGTGCGCCAAAATCACATTCACGCCATACAAGCGGAACGGATCACGTTCCGGCCCCCCCGAGCCGGGCATTTTCGGCAATCCGTCAGGCGTATCCCCCTCCGACTCTCCTTCTCCTTCCCGTTCCTTAAAAGGATCCAGATTGTCCAGCAAGTGATGCCGCACCTCTTCCAGATACTCCGAAACATTCGTGCCAGGATATTTTTCCTTCAGTTCTTCAATCACTCCATCGACCAGCACCGACGCCGCTTCCTGCTCCAAATAACTCAGCTCGCTCGCGAGCTCCCGCGATAACGTTAGCGTCTTCCGGTAAACAACCGTGAACTCCTGACGAAACTGCTCGTACTTCCTCTCAATGTCCTCCGCGACCGGCGACTCGAGCTTCCCCTCATGCACCATCTTGGAAATATCCTCGATCGGCACCATCTGTCCATCGAGCACCGGAAAAATCTCCGGCAGCGCCACGGCGCCGACTTGCATGTGACCTAGCGCAAACTGTTCCCGAGCGATTCGCCGCGTGAAATCGTCCATCAACTCTTTCTCACGCACCGTGAACCGTTCGACGATCCGCCCCTTCTGCCGTTGGAACGGCTCGCCCTCAAACACCTGCGGAATCCGCCGCCGCAGAAAATCAATTCCCGCTTGCATGTCCTTCTTGAACGCGTTCGCTTGCCCGCGCGGCAACGAAAGCAGTCTCGGCCGGTCGGCAATCTTAAAATTATTGACGTAACATCGGTCCAGCGAAGGTTTCGTCGGCGGATGCAAGTCCTCGATCATCTTGGCGATGGTCCCGCCGCGGCTGGTTCCCGCCAACCCGCACACAAATACGTTGTAACCTGGCGCAGATAGTTCCACGCCCATCTTCAAAGCGCGCAGGGCCCGCTCTTGCCCGATGAATCCTTCGCGCAGTTCCGCCTGCGCCGTGGTTTCAAACGGTATGCGCGGCAGCTCGCACCGCCACCGCAGTTTCGTCGGCGCCAGCTCTGTAGGAGTCGTAGCGGGTTTTAGGTTCTTGGAACTCATCCGAGCCGGGTACTCTAGCACACCCATACCGCGCCGACCGTAGTTTCCCCGTCAGCGTTTCCAACGTGAAAGCCTTGCTCGCTCAATGGCCTAATTGCCCCCGCTCGCGCGCAAATCTCCATCGATCTCCGTACCCCACAGCGCCTCTCACGCGCTCTTCGTCGCCAATTCGTCGCGGTGCTCCATATACACGCGAAACACGCCCATCGCCGCTGCCACTATCGTCGGCCCCGCCACCAACCCTAGCAGCCCGAACGCCTCCAACCCTCCGAGCACGCCAATAAAGAGCAACAGTTCATTTAACCGCGTCCGATTCCGTAACAACATTGGCCGCACAATATTGTCTGCGACCGTGGACACCCCTCCACAAATCACCAGCACCATCAAAGCCCTCCCCCAATGTCCGCTGAATCCCAGCCACAGCGCTGCAGGCCCCCAAATCAACGCCGAACCCACCACCGGCACCAGCGAAAAAAACGCGATCAGCACGCCCCAGAAAATCGGTGACGAAATTCTCACCAGCGCAAACGACACCCCTCCCAGCACCCCCTGAATCACCGCCACCAGCAAACCCACCGCCACGCTCGCAAAAATCAGCTCCTTCGATTCCTCCAGCATGTCCGACTGGATCTCTTCATCAAACGGCAACAGGTGTTTCGCTCCATGCACGATCTCTGGGCCGTCGCGGAACATGAAGAACAAAGCAAAAATCAAAATAAATAGATCCACAAAGAAGCTCACCAGGTTCTTCAGCAACCCCGCAAATCTCGCTCCCAAAAACGTAGCAATTTTCTCCGCCGCCTGCTGCACGGGATCCGACATCTCAATCCCTCGCCACGATTCCGGCAGCCGCATCCGAATCCATCCCTCGGCGTGCATGAGCAATCCCTCATCCGGCCCCTGCCCGTGTACCATCAACGCGCTCTGCAGCCGCGCCGTCGCATCAAGGGCTTCTCGCGCCGTATAAACCAGCACCACCAGCGCCGGCACGATGAGTAGCAACGTCACCCCCAGCGTGCTCGTCATCGCCGCCGGCGAAGGCTTCATTTTCCGCAAAATTTTTTCGTGCAACGGATAAAAGAAAATCGCCAGCACCGCCGACCATGCCAACGGCACCAGAAACGGCTCCGCAATCAAAAACACGAAATACCCTAAAAGCAGAATCGCTCCGTAAGAAAGTACGGTAGTTAGCTGGCTACTTGTTGTAGTGTTCGAAGGCGTGACGGCTTTCATGCGCGGTATATAATCTCTCAGATCCTTGCGAACCAGGTCTCTCTTGGGCCCGTTGAGCAAACCAACTATGGCGTCGAATCCCACCCCGCTATCTTCCTACCAAGTTCGCCTTCTTGCTGTACTTGCTTTGATCAATTTTGTCAACTTCGCCGACCGCCAGGTCGTCGTTCCCCTTCTTCCTCTTCTCCGCCAGCAAATGAACGTAACCGATGCCCAGCTCGGTTCCCTGCAAACCTGGCTTCTCGTGGTCCTCGCTGTCGCTAGTATCCCTTGTGGCTTTTTTGCCGACCGTGCCAGCCGCACCCAAATCATCGCTGGCGGCGTCGCCATCTGGAGTATCGCCACTATTGCCTGCGGCTTTGCCTCATCCTTCGTGCTCTTGCTCATCGCGCGCGCCTTGATCGGCGTCGGCGAGGCCGCTTACGCTCCCGCCGCCCAATCCATGATCTCCGATTCCTTCCCTTTCCAGCGCCGCGCCATGGCTCAATCCATATTCGCCTCAGGCATGCTCCTTGGCGGCGCTGCAGGTCAAGCTTTCGGCGGCCTCATGGGCGAAGCCCATGGATGGAAATTCACCTTCATCATTGTCGGCGTGGTTTGCATGATTCCAGGTCTCTTCGTCCTCAAGTTACCCGAACCTCCCCGCCGCCCCCGCTCCGAAGTAGTTCCCATTTTCAGCCTTCTCAGCGTCCCGGCCTATCTCGCCATGATTGTCGCCGGAACCTGCATCACCTTCGCCAGCGTCTCCCTCCTCACCTGGGGCATCGATTTTGCCGTCAACTATAAGGAATTCAGCCTTCGCGAAGCCGCTCTCTCCCTCGCCGTCGTCGCTCTCCTCTCTCTCCTGCTCGGCGTCCTCACGGGAGGCTTTCTCGCCGACCGTCTCCAAAGGCGCTATCCCTACGGCCGCATCATCGTTATCGCCGCCGCCTTCTTAATTGCCGCTCCCTTTGTCCTCCTCGCCATTCAATCCGACGAAAAATGGGTTTTCCTCGTCGCTCTCTTCATCGGCGGCTTTTTCATGTCCTGGTACCACGGCCCCGTCACCGCCGTTCTGCATGACCTCACACCCCAGCGCGCTCACGCCACTTCCATCGGCGTCTACATGTTCGTCACACAACTTTTGGGAGCACTGGGACCGCAACTAGTAGGGAAAATTTCTGACGCCAGCGACCTTCAACTCGGCCTTCAGGTAGCCGTAGCCGTTATGGTTTTCGGCTCGCTCTTGATGTTTTTGGTGATCTACTTTGTCCGCCGGGACGGCCTGCACCATCCCCGCTTAGCCGCGTTCCGCGTCGAACCCTGCGATTAACCACTTTTTCATGGAACTCTGTAGGGCGACTTGCCGGACACAACTCAATCTACGCCCAACAACTACTTGATTCCCACCAACTCAATCAGCCGAAGTACGTCTGCTTCTGGCACATCATACAAAGGCCGCTCATCCTCTTCTTCAAGCCGCTCCCGCAAATACTCCGCCGCAACAAAACTCGCTTCCCGGTCCGTCAGATCCCGCCCCGTCTTGTCGCGGAATTTCACAAACGCCGTGTGCGCCAATCCCACTACGTACGCCCCGCCTTCCACAAAAAACTTGGTATCGATCGTGTCGCTATGCCGCGTCGCCACGCCATTCCACATATGCGAAAACCTGCACTTATACACCTTCCCGCTCAATTTCGAAGTCACCTCAAAAGCCCCCACAAACTGGCTCATCGCTCCAGCGTTCGCAAGTACGGGCCGTGTCGTCACAAGTCTCCCTCTTCCTCTTTACTTCTATCTTTTCATTACTTCTTTACTTCCTATCGACTCACCGCCGTCGCCGTCTCCGCATGTGAATAATTGTTTATTGCCGCCGTCACTCCGGCCCCTGCTGGCGCCCGGTAGCCTTGATCTTGCAGCACCTTCTCCAACGCCGAAAGAAACAACAACACGAACGGCTTCTGGCTGCAATAACCCATCAACCCCACCCGCCAAATCTTCCCCTTCACCGGTCCAAACCCGCCCGCAATCTCAATATTAAACTCCTCCAACAACTGATTTCGCACCTTCACATCATCGATCCCGTTCGGAATCATCACCGCCGTAACCGTCGGCAACCGGTCCGCCGGATTCTTCACCAGCAAACCCATCCCCATCGCCTCGATACCCGCAATCAAGGCCAACTGATTCACTCGATGCCGCTCCCAGCGATTCTCCAAGCCTTCCTCAACCACAATCCGCATCGCCTCACGCAACGCATATATCAAGGATATTGGCGGCGTGTGGTGATACAACCGTTCCTTCCCCCAATAATTCATTGCCGTCGTCAAATCGAAGTACCAGCTCTGCACCTTCGTCTTCCGCTTCCGGAAGACTTCCTCCGCCGACGGACTCACCGTAATCGGCGACATGCCCGGCGGCGCGCTAATCGCCTTTTGCGACCCGCTAAAGCAAATATCGATCCGCTCGCGATCCACATGCAACGGCACTGCCGCGAGCGATGCGACCGTATCCACCACCAAAAGCGCCCCAAACTCGTCCGCAACCTTCCGGTACGTATCAATCTTCGTCAACACCCCCGACGAAGTCTCTCCCTGCGCCAATCCAATCATCTTGATCCTCTTACCCTTGCCGGCCCGCCGTACATCCTCAACGTCCACCGGCAAACCGTAAGGCGCCTCCACCTTAATCACCTTCGAGCTACCCCGCGACGCAATCTCGAACATGCGCTCGGAGAAAACTCCATTCACCGCCACAATCGCCTCATCGCCCTCTTCCAAGACGTTGAGTACCGACGCTTCAATCCCGCCCGACCCCGACGCCGAAAGCGGCATCGTCAAACGATTCTCCGTCTGAAATATCTGCCGCAACAAAATCTGCGTCTCGTCCATGCACGTCTTAAACCACGGATCGAGGTGCCCCACCAGCGGCGTCACCAGGGCACGGTACACTCGCGGGTCCACCGACGACGGCCCCGGCGTCAGCATCAATCGGTAGGGGGGATTGAGTTCGCCAATCTGTTGCGTCATGGTCTTTGTCCTTCCTCTACTTGCACTAAATTCTTGAACTAAGGTGCCCGAACCGCTCCCGCCTTCAACCTTCTCGAGACTCTCGGAAGCGCCGCAAGAACCCCAATTTTCGCCCAACGCCCCAACGACCGCAACCGACAAATTGGCCGGACCCCGCCCACGGCAATATGTCTCACGCTGCCTGTTTCATCTGCATCAATCCGCCCGCAAGAAACAAAACACCCACCGCCAACGATATGTACAAGCCAACGAACGGTCCCACAAAATGCAGCAGCAGCCCCACATTGAAAATCATCGTTGCCGCACACAGCAACACAATCCATCCGCCGCGCTGCATCCCGCTAGCCACCAGCGCGATCACTGCCAGCGCCGTCATCTCCCCCGAAAAAGCCAGCCAGCATCCCTTCACGATTCCGTCCAGCGGGGCCTTCACTCCGCTTGCCGCGAGCATCCCCTGCACCTGCGAAAGTTTCGTCCCATGCCCAATTCCCGTCAAAAACAAAACCACGCTGCCGATCCCCGTCAACCAACGCCCTATTTTCATTCGCCTTCCCTCCCCGAAATCAGGCGCCCAAACTTCGACGCGCGCGGATTGTACAATGCCGCGTCCTGTATTGGTATTCCGCGCTCCCATCCAAAAACCCGCATTTCAACTTGGCACAGTTACTCTCTTGGTTTAACCCCTTTCCTTGCTTTGCTATCTGTCTGGCAATATCCGCCTGACAAACGCATACTCAAGACAGAACGGAACACTCATCCGCTTTTGTGGTGGGAAATAGGCTTTTAAAAGTTAGAGGCAACGCGTTGCAATGGCCGGAAAGAAAATTTTAATCGTCGAGGACGAGGTCGTTCAGCTCACCGCTCTCGCCCGCCGCCTCAAGTCTGCCGGTTTCGAAATCGTCGCTGCCCGCGACGGCTTGACCGCCATCAGCACCGCCCGCAAGGAACAACCCGACCTCATTCTTCTGGATCTCGGCCTACCCGCCGGCGATGGCTTCGTCGTCCTTCAACGATTAGGGATGCTCATCAACACCGGCACCATCCCCATCATCGTCGTCAGCTCCCGCACCCCCATTGGCAATCGCGACGCCGCCCTTAAAGCCGGAGCGGTCGCCTACATCCATAAGCCTGTTGACGTGCCCATCCTGCTCAAAGCCATCAACGACGCCCTCGGCCTCTCTCCGCCCGACGCTCAACCACCTCCGGCCCCCTCAGCCCAGACGTAAATTTCACGGCCCGCGCCCTTTCTAACTACTTTCGGCATGGAGAATGACACCTCGTCAGGCCACTCGTCCGTGATTCTGAAAAAGATGCCGCGACGAACTCTTGACCCCGGATTTTCGCTTTGAATTTCTGCCCGACGAACGTCGGGGTATCGTACGGGCTTGGCCAGAGCCACCCATCAAATCTCAACCGGCAATCTCAAATCAACTGATGAGCCGGGCTGACTGCCACACGTTTATTCATCAAGGCCTCATCCATCTTCCAAACCAGGGTATCTCGCGAAAATGGCTTCTGCAAAAAGTGACTTCCTTCCAGAAATTCGTCGCCGGCTTTGTTGAACTCCAAATACCCCGACATATAAATAACCTTCAGGTTCTTCCGGCTCGCTTTCAATAATTTAGCCAGTTCAGGCCCTCTCATATTCGGCATTACGATGTCTGTTAACAGCACGCGAATGGAACCCGCACTCTTCGCGACCTCCAGCGCTTCCAGGCCGTCTCTGGCAGTCAGCACTTTGTACCCAGCCGACTTCATAAATTCCGCCGCCAATTCTCTAACGGCTTCTTCATCCTCGACAATCAGAACCGCCCCGGAGTGTTGAGCCCCATTCTTCGTTGCGCCCTCCTCCTGCGGAGGCCGATCGACTGCCTCCTTCACTACCGGCAGATACACTTCGAATCGCGTGCCTTTCCCGGGATACGACTCCACCCAAATGCACCCCCCGCTCTGTTTCACCACTCCATATACCGTTGCCAGCCCTAAACCAGTTCCTTTGCCAAGTTCCTTTGTTGTAAAAAATGGCTCAAAGATTCGTTCCTTTGTCGCCGCGTCCATTCCCTGCCCGGTATCTTCGACACTGAGCCGGATGTACTCCCCCGCCAAAAGCGGCGGCCTGTTCTTCGCAAGCGCTTCATCCACGCAAACGTTCTGCGTTTCCACGATCAAGTTCCCGCCCGTTGGCATCGCGTCGCAGGCGTTCACTGTCAAATTCATGATCACCTGTTCGATTTGCCCTGGATCTGCTTTCACTCGCCCCAGCGATTCCCCGGCCTTAAACGTAAACGAAATATCTTCACGCACCAGCCTCTTCAGCAGACTACACATCTCTGCCACCAGCGCGTTCAAATCCAAAACCTTCGGCTCCAGCACTTGCATCCGGCTAAATGCCAGCAGTTGCCGCGTCAGAGACGCCGCCCGGTTCGCTGCCTTCTCAATCTGATTCGCATTTCGTTGCAGGGGATCGCTGTCCTGCAACTTCTCTAACATCAAATCTCCGTGCCCCTTGATAATCGTGAGCAGGTTGTTAAAGTCGTGCGCTACCCCCCCAGCCAGCCGCCCCACCGCTTCCATCTTCTGCGCTTGCCGCAACTGCTCTTCCAGCTGGTGCTTATGAGACTCGTCGCTCTTCAGCGTCTTCCGCATGCGATCAAACGCCCGCGTAACCTGCGCCACTTCATCCGATCCCTCAGCTTCCACGGGATAGGAAAAATCGCCCTTCTCCAACGCCTGAACGCCCTCCACCAGTCGAGCCAGGGGACGCGTGAATCTGTCCGAAATTACAAATACGAGCGCGCCGCCCGCCAGCACCGCCAATATCCCCAATCCACCCAGCAGTTGGTTCTGCTTCTCCAGGTAGGCCAATGCATCGTTGTAAGACTTCAAAACTATAATGCTTACGGGCTTCGTGCCCGTCGTCAGTTCAATGGCACTCACAAAAAATCGCTCGCCGTCAAGCGTAACTTGCTCCTTCCAAGGCTCCGCCCCGAGCTGCGCCGAGAATTGCTGCTCCTTAAACAGGGGCAGCGTGCTTGCCACAATATCGTTGCCATAGCGAAACGCCACGTGACTCGAAGAAATCCGCCGAAGCTCCGGGGCTTCCGGATCGATTCCGCGCCCCACGATCACCGTTCCCAGCAAATTGCTCTTCGAGGGCACACCACTGTAAAAAGGTTTCAATGCCACCTGATAAAGTCGCGTCCCGCTATACCACCACCCCGTGCTATTCCGCTCTTTAAGCGCATGGCTAAGCGCTTGCTGCGCCGTGGCCATCGGAAATTCATCCATGGTCGTATGCAAAGCCACAATTCTGCCGCTCGCGTCTGACAACACCATCAAATCGCATTCGTCCGAGTGCCAGGGGTCTTTTCCCACATCCTCAATCGCTGCCGGGTCCCCGTTTCTCATCGTCTCCAGCGACGCCAACAAATCCGCCTTACGCATCAGCGCCACCACGTGCCCATGCTGCAGCACCTGAAACGTAATCATGGCATTCTGCGTCTCTTCTTGGATTTCCCGCTGTACCCGTCCCTCGGCGGTGCGCCGCACAATCAGCAGCGTGGCCCAAGTCAGGCCCGCAGTCACCACGGCCAGCGACAGCACGAATTTTGTACGAAGTCTCAAATTTGCCCTCGCCTTGCAATGCCTAACACTGTCGCGCTTCTGGAACCATGCACACGTCGCCGGGCGCTCTTCGGCTGGGTCCTCACATTAATATTCCGCAACCTCCCAAGGGAATAGGCCTCGAGTACCAGCGTTCTAGCCCGGCAAGAGCAGCCACGATCTCCCCCACCGTACTACTGAATCCAACTTCAGGGCCACCTCACGCGCGGGCTGCCACGCCGCCCTTCGCAAGCAGCTATTTCATCCAAATGCTATTATCACTTCGCTTCGAATTTGGCGGGAACTTTAACACATCAGAAGAAGGTATGGCTCTGTCTAAAATTTGTTCATACATCCACAACATTATTCCCGGCATCTCTGGACTTATGTTTCCGCCAGGTCCTGAAGTTCGCGAGGAGACCCTCGGACGAGAAAGACTACGACCGCGCAAAGGCCCAATAACATGACTACGAAACGCTCGATTTTTGCGGCTCTTTTGACCTGCGCTTTCACCTTCTCGCTCCACGCAAATTTTTCATAACCAGGTAGTACAGTTCCATAGTGTTTTCTGTCAATACTTCCGGACGCTGAAATCTTGATCTGCCCCGCCCGCGACTGATAACTGCCGAGTGTCTATTTTTTGTTGTTACAGGATTTACCCAATGCAAATGTACGGCTCCCTCCGAGATCATAAACTCGAAACAGAACGTAGGCTCGCGAGGAGGAACCAATGCCGGAAACCGCAAGCTACTCAAATCGTGCGAGGTATTGCGGGGTCTCCACCCCCCGTACGTTGACATGGATTCGCGAAGCGCATTTTCATGGTCCGGCATGCTCGCGGTGCGCGTGGTTGTTTCCCATCCCGATGTACTACCTCCACGTCACCTCGAACATTATGTCGCTCGGCGGTTTGGCCCTGGCGATTAACGTCCTCGTGGACGCCGCCATTGTTATGGTCGAAAACGGATATCGACAGCTTTCGGAGCACCAATCCACCGAATCCGCGCCTCTTCCCGAGTCACAGAGACGGAAAATCCTATTGGATTCAGCGAAACAAGTCGGCCCAGCCATCTTCTTCTCGCTGGTGATCATCGTGGTTTCCTTTCTGCCCGTCTTTTTATTGGAAGCGCAGGAAGGACGCATGTTTCTCCCCCTGGCGTGGACAAAGACGCTGGCCGTGGGCCTCTCTTCCGTTCTGGCGATCACGCTTGTCCCGGTGTTGATGGTTCTATTCATCCGTGGCCGGTTGATACCCGAATCGCGGAACCCAATTTCAAGGATCACGCAAGCCATTTATTTGCCTATTCTTCGCCTCTGCTTGCGGTTTCGCAAAACTACCTTGCTGCTAAATTTGCTCTTTCTGATCGTCACGCTACCGCTCGCCCTTCACATCGGTAGTCAATTCATGCCGCCCCTCTTCGAGGGCTCGGCCCTCTACATGCCGACCGCCTTGCCTGGAATCTCTATCGGACAGGCGTCCCAATTGCTCCAGGAACAAGACAGGATCATTCGCACGTTTCCCGAAGTCGAAACTGTGTTCGGTTCCATCGGGCGATCCGACAGCGCGACCGACAACGCTCCGCTGGACATGTACGACACGACGGTTATGCTCAAGCCCCGCAGCCAGTGGCGTCCTGGGATGACCTACGAAAATCTCATTCAAGAGATGGATTCGAAACTCCAATTTCCTGGGCTGTCCAACACTTGGACCATGCCGGTCATCGATCTGAGCACGAAAGACTATGGCGGCTTCGTCACGCACGCGAGCAACTTGCTCAAACAAAAACTCGCCTTGCCTCCCGGCTTTACCTACAAATGGTCCGGCGAATACGAGTTTGAGTTGCGAGCTAAAGATCGCCTGCAACTAATTCTGCCGATCGTTTTTTGTCATCTTCTTGTTGCTGTATATGGTGTTTCACTCCGTCACTGAGGCCGCTGTCCTCATTTTCCCTACAATCTACGCGCTGACTGGCGGCCTCATTCTTCAGCGGCTACTTGGTTACAACTTCAGCGTAGCGGTGTGGGTCGGATACATCGCGTTGTTTGGCATCGCAGTCGAGACGGGCGTTGTGATGGTCGTCTATCTACACGAAGCACTAAATCATCGTCTGGCAAGCGGCATACCTCTGCAGCACGAGGACATCGAAGCAGCCGTAATCGAAGGGGCTGTCCATCGCCTACGCCCGAAACTCATGACGGTCAGCGTCCTTTTGGCAAGTCTTATTCCCATTCTGTGGGAGACGGGCGTGGGCGCAGATGTGATGAAACCCATTGCGGCTCCCATCGTAGGCGGGATGATCACTTCCACAATCCACGTTCTGATTCTCGTTCCCGTATTTTTTGCGCTCATGAAGGAACGTGCACTAAAGCGAGGCAAGCTAAAGTTAGAACAAGAAGTAGAATCCAACTAAGAGGGAGAACAGCGATGAAAGTTAAAAATGTACTGGCCCAAACCGGCAGGAGCTCCGATCGGTCGGGTTCATCCGCCGCTGTCCAACCAACGTGGCAAAAATCGGCCTCCGCCGGAACCGATTAGCTGTCGAAATTTAAGAACGCTAACTAACCCTTTGCCACCGGGATCGACAAGGGGTGACCGGATGTCTCCGCTTGTCGCGCGAACAACTTTGCTACATTCTCCAGCGAATCAATTTCCCCAACTGACTTGTCCAACCTGACCCGCACAATCCGCGGAAACCGCAACGCATACCCACTCTCATGCCGTTTCGACTTCTGAATATTGTTGAACGCCACTTCCAGCACAATCTTTGGTTCCACGGTTCGACGGTATCCCTGGTCCTCGATTGTATGGTCCAGAAAAATCTTCGTGTACTCGAGAATTTCCGCATCCGTCAATCCGGAGTATGCCTTCCCGATGTTCAGCAGTTTCTCCCCATCGCGAATCGCAAAGGTATAATCCGAAAGCACCTTGTGCCGCTTTCCGTGCCCGTACTCGACGGCCGTCACGACCACATCCAGCGTCGCAAACGGTTCTTTCAGCTTGAACCAGAAACCGCTGCGTCGCCCCGGTGTATAGGGCGAATCCGCAACTTTTGCCACGATTCCTTCATGGCCCGCCGCCAGCGCATTGCGAAATGTATGCCGGACCTCGTCGGCGGATCGGCACTCTGTTTGGCTCGCGGGCCGAAGGGCCGGGGATGCAGTCGCAAAAAGCGCATCTAGACGGCTCTTCCGTTCCATCAGCGGCACGTCCACCAGAAATTCCCCATCCTGAAAAAGCAGATCAAACGCGACAAATTTTACGGGAATATCCTGCTGCATCCACATGTCCACGCGTTTGCGGCCAAGCCGCTTCTGCAATTCCGTAAAAGGGAGCGGCCGCTCATCGCGCCACGCCAGAATTTCTCCATCCAGAATCAACTCTCCCGGCAATGTGGCCAACGGCTGTATCAACTCCGGAAATTCCGTTACTTCATCCAACGTGCGAGAAAAAATCCGCACTTTTCCGCTTCGATCTTTGTGCACCTGCGCGCGGATTCCATCATATTTCTGCTCCACTAGCAGTCCCGCGGTTTCCTGACCAGCCAACTCTGTGCCGAACAAGTCTTCTGCCGTTTCGAGCGGCGCAGCGAGCATGAAAGCCAGCGGATGAAACAATCGCACGACTGCCGTACTCAGCTGGTTCTTCTGGGCCAGCAGCAGCGTTTCGCCGATATCGCCCGTCATCATATTTGCGCGTCGCACCTCGGCCAACGGTCGTTCGCAGGCCTTCGCGATGGCTTCTTCCACGAGACTTTCCTTGGACCCAATGCGCATGTCGCCCGTAATAATTTTCACGATATACTTCACGTCGCCCGCACTGGCGCTCGCGAAAGCTTTCCGAAGCAGTTCAGCCTTCTGTCCCAGATTTCGCAAAGCCGCCAGCTCCCCAAAAAGTTTTGCAATGTCCGCCAGGGGCAAATCGCATTCACGATTGGTCTCGCGAAGCAGTTGCTCGGCGATTTCGCCCAAATCGCCGTGTTTCCTGTACGCGTCCACGAGATTCTCCGCCGTTTTTCCTGCCAACTCTGCAATCAATCGAGACAAGTGGGTTCCCCCCACTCCCAGCGTCCGCTCGTCATTACTCGGAAACACTTTTCCGGTGAGGAAAAGCGCCGCACGTGCTCCGTCCAAAGGATTTAGGGATTTCAAGAATGCGCTGATCAAGCAAACCTTTTCGTTTTTCTTGGTTGTCGCCCCAATCGCATCGGCTGTCTCTACAAAACTGCGCATATACAATTTGTCTCCGACTGGAATGCTCAGACTGCGGGGACCTTCCACAATTTATTCGCCACCTTCATCGGTTGGCATTGCGGACACCAGAACGTTGTGCGCGCATCGAGCCCTTGCTTGCGCGACTCAATCGACGTACCACATCGCCTGCAAGGTTCATATCGCAGTCCGTACACCCACAATCGCTCTCCGACATTCGAACTTCCGGTCGTCCGCCGCATTCCCGTGTATGTCACTATCCCATCGCCCGAAGTCTCTGTAACGTTTGCCAGCAGAAATTTCCTCGCTGTAGTCACCAGGCTGGCCGCCTCATCAATACTCAATGTGTCCAGGCGCCGAAAGGGATGAACTCCGCACGCGAAGCACACCTCGGACTTAAAAATATTTCCCAGCCCCGCGATGATCGATTGCGTCAGCAACGCTACACCAACTTCCAAATCGCCGCGCGCGCGCAGTCTCTCGACCGACTCTGCCGGATTAAATTCCGCTGCGAGCACATCCTGCCCCAACTCTCTAAAGCCCTCCCGGCGTCGCAGGGTATCGGAACGATGAAATTCTGCAAGCGGCACATTAAATGCAACGGCCCAAATCTTCTCCGTCTTTACCAGAATGCGCATATCTATTCTGCGCCGCTGCCATTCTTCTCCGGGGCGGTAAATGTGCCAACTTCCGCTCATCAGCATGTGCGTAAGCAAAATCAGGTCGCCAGAGAAATGCATCCGCATCCATTTACCCTGCGCCTCCACTTTTTCGACAGTTCGCCCCGCAAGTCCAGAATCACAATCCACTCGCGAAAGCTTCGGCAGCGCGCTTTCGAAGCCCGTTACGATTTGCCCTGCTAGCGCCCGATGCAGCGTCCGCGCGGCCCTGAAAATCATGTCTCCTTCGGGCATTAGGCAGATTCCTTGATTTCCGGATCAAGTTCATCGGTATCCGGATCACCTGAACTCACATCATCCGCCGCTTTTATTTCCTCGTTGGACAGCATCAGCGGCGCAATCCTCCGCATCTGGAATCCCAATGCTGTGTTCACAAAGCCCGCTTCTTCCAGAAACCTGGCCACAAAATGTTCGCGTGCAGGCTCGTCGTTGATTGTGCCGATCAGCAAGCCGGTTTTTCGTGCCTGCCGGCGAATGGCGACTTCCGCGAGCTTTTTTCCCAATTCGCGAGCGAAGTGCGTGCGCTCCGGTTCCGATTCCGGCAGAAAAACGCGCATCGCTGGATTTCTGCGCCGAAAAAATGCCGTCAGACTTCCGTTAATCAAAATAACTCCCGCACCACTGGTACGCGACATCGAATGCGGCGCAAGAGAATGGGAAGAGTTCAAGGGAAATTCCGAAGCAACTGCCCTGGGTAGATCCGCAGCCGGATGTCCACTCCCAGAGGTTTCCTTCTCGCCAGCCTCCATACTCTCGGATTCTTTTCGTGGCCATGGCAACAATGCTCCATAAGGGCTCGCCGGATCGGTAGCAGCGAGGAAAAGTACCTCCGGGCTGGATGGTTTGGGACGCAGACTTCGCAGCAGGTCTACCGCGGAGGGCATGGCAAACTGGGCGGCTCCCAGTCCCGTAACAAACATTCCTCGTCGCACCCATCCGCTGTCCTCCATGGTTTTCAACGCCGGATAAATCGTTGGATAGCCGCGGGGAATATTTTCCGCTATCGCCGTTTCGCGAAAAACGATGCCGTGCCGCATCAGCAACTGCTGTGCGACATTTGCGCTCCACTGCGTCACGGTTATCGGTGCTTGCAGATGCTGCCGGATCAGCGACCATCGGCCCTGCGCCGATCCTCCGCCCGCGGTTCGCGAACGCCGCAGAAATTTGGGCGACCCCGGCGATCCGTCATGAAAGGTGCCGCCACGTTCATGCCTCGTTTCTCGCGGTCGCAACAAATCCCGCAGAGGGTACAACGTATCGTTCGTGATTTGCCCGGACCAAACGAGCTCCCAAAGCGCGTCGCGCGTTTCACCTGGAAACCCTCCGCCCGGTGCCGCGTGAATCGATGAAAAAAAGGAAGCACCGCTTCTCGCCAGAAATTCCACAATCTGTCCCGCGCGTTCGGATAGTGCGGATGCTTCTACGCGTAGCTCCTGAGGAGGCAGCAACAATGGCAGGGATTCAGTGAGATACAACGCAACACGGCCGTCGCGATCACCCATTTGCTCGACGCCAACCCACACTACCTGGCCTGAAGCCATGATCGTGTCGAGATCTCCTGATTGGTATCCTGCGATGCGAGCGGGAAGAATTTCCCGCTCGAGCTCGGAAGCGAGCAACGAGGCGCCCTGCAAATTTTCCACAGTATCGAGCAGCGCCTCAAGGCCGCGACGTCGCGCCGTGACACCCTGCCACCGCGCAAACAATCGCGCGAAGGTTCGCTGCTCCGCAGGTTCGATTTCGCGGCGCAATCGAGCCAGGCTCTTGCGGCGAATCTGCTGCAACACCTCGGGGTCGCACCATTCGCGATGTGTTCCCCCCGGACGAAATTCGCCTTCGAGCAATTTGCCGAGGTCGTGTAACGCGCGCAAAGCAGTTTCCACGGTGGCGTGCGGCAATCCGTAACGTGCGATAACGTCGGCGCTAGTAAACGGGCCATGCGTGCGGGCGTAACGGCAGACAATTTCCCGGAGAGGATCTGCGCTCTGGGCTAGGAACACTTCGGCGAGTCCGGGCGGCAGGGGTGTGCCTAACGCGTCGCGGTAACTCGAAGCGTATTCCACGGGAATGTAGCGCGGATTTCCGGCAATGCGAACGCACACGGCGCGCCGGGAATTCGTTAGTTCGCTAATTGTGGCAGCGACTTCCGCGGTTTCGCTTCGCCCGATGATTTCTGGTTCGGATAAATCGCCGAGCTTTAACAGCAAATCATGGACGCCGTCAGCATGACGAGCGTGGTAGTCGGGTTCGAGAGATTGCAGACGTGCTTCCACTTCGTCGAGCGCCGTGGAATCCAGAAGTTCGCGGAGATCGCTATCGCCGAGCAATTCTTCCAGTTGAGATTGGTCGATGGATAGGGCCTGCGCGCGGCGTTCCGCAAGGGGCGCGTCGCCCTCGTAAATGTAGTTTGCAACGTAGGAAAAAAGCAGCGAAGCCGCAAATGGCGATGGGCGGTCCGATTCCACGCGGGTGACGTGAATGGCTCCGCGCTCAACCGCGGCAAGAACATTTGCGGCCGCCGGCAAATCGAAAACGTCCCGCACGCATTCGCGATAGGTTTCCAGAAGAAGGGGAAACGAGGAGAATCGCGCAGCCACCGCGAGCAGATCCGCGGCGCGTTTGCGCTGCTGCCAGAGCGGTGCGCGCATTCCGGGGCGGCGCTTCGGCAAAAGCAGAGCGCGGCCCGCAGCTTCGCGAAATTTCGCTGCGAAAAGCGAAGTGCTCCCCAGTTGACGAAGAACTAAATCTCTAAATTCCGCCGGCGAGGGCAGCAAATCCTCCGGGCGAATAATCTCGTCGCTTTCTGGGACGCGCAGAACGAAGCCGTCGTTGGACCACATGGACTCTACTTCGAGACCGCGTTCGGATCGCAACTTCGATGTGACAGCCATGCACCAAGGCGCGTGAACGGGACTGCCGAAAGGCGTAAGCACACAGACGCGGCGATCGCCCATTTCATCACGGCAGATTTCTATCAAAATGTCTTCATCGCTGGGGACGCGGCCGGTGGCAGCCGCCTGATCTTCCAGGTATTTCAGGAGATTTTCCGCCGCGTTGGCATCCAGGCTGTGTTCTTCCACCAGCTTTGTGAACGCCACGGGGCGAGGCAGGCGCAAAAGTTCCCGCGTCATCTCGCCGATTTGTCTGCCGAACTCCGCGGGCCGCCCGGCGGTATCTCCGTGCCAGAATGGCATTTTGCCGGGTTCGCCGGGAGCGGGCGAAACTACCACTTGGTTGTGCGAGATTTCCTCGATACGCCATGTGGAAGCGCCAAGAATGATGGTGTCTCCAGTGCGGCTCTCGAAGACCATTTCTTCATCCAGTTCGCCGACGCGCGCTCCTTTCGCCGCACCTGCGAGGAATACACCATACAAACCCCGATCCGGAATGGTGCCCCCGTTGATAATGGCCACGCGCTGGGAACCCTGGCGGCTTGTCAATCTGTGAGCGATACGATCCCAGGTAAGCCGCGGACGCAATTCCGCGAATTCGTCGGACGGATATCGGCCGGAAAGCATATCTAAAACACTTTCGAAAATAGAACGCGTAAGCGCAGCATACGGCGCAGCAGAACGCACAAGATCGAAAAGACTGTCGACTGTCCAATCCTCCAGCGCGACCATCGCCACAATTTGCTGCGCCAGCACGTCCAGAGGATTGCGGGGATAGTGCACGGATTCGACCTGGCCGTTATACATGGCGCGAGTGATCGCGGCGCAGGCCACCAGGTCAGCGCGATATTTTGGGAAGATGACAGCGTTGCTAGTGGCCCCGACATTGTGGTTCGCGCGGCCCACGCGTTGCATCCCGCTGGCAACCGACGGCGGAGATTCGATCTGCACGACGAGATCGATGGCGCCCATGTCGATGCCGAGCTCGAGCGAGGACGTGGCTACGATCCCGCGCAAAGTGCCAAGCTTCAGTTTGTCTTCAATTTCCTTGCGTTGCGCCACCGCCACGCTGCCGTGATGGGCGCGGACGAGCGTTTCGCCGGCAAGTTCATTTACAGCGCCGGAGATGCGCTCAGCGAGGCGGCGGCTATTCACGAAAATCAGAGTGGAACGGTGCGCGCGAATGAGTTCGAGGAGCTTGGGATGAATCGCGCTCCAGATCGAGCGGCGTACCGGCCCCTGTGACGCGGGGCCGCTCGGTAGCATATCGAGATCGTGGAGCCGCGCCATATCTTCCACCGGCACTTCGACACGCAGGTCCAGGCGCTTCGGTTCGCTGGCATCGACGATAGTGACAGCACGATAGACCGGAGCGATGGAAGCAGATTCAAAGTCCGAGAGAGCTTCTTCTGGAGCATCCTTAGCAGGGATTTCCAATGGCTTGCCCACGGACTGTTCCGCGTCTTGCGGCGAAACATTCTGTTGCGAAACCGTCGGAGGCGAGCCGTTCTCTCGCGAAGTTTTTGCTCCACCAAGGAAACGTGCGACTTCTTCGAGTGGCCGCTGCGTGGCGGAAAGGCCAATACGCTGGATGGCGCGGCCTACGAGATGTTCAAGGCGTTCGAGGGAAAGCGCCAGATGCGCGCCGCGTTTGGTCGGAACGATGGCGTGAATTTCGTCGATGACCACCACTTCAATGGAACGAAGCGCGTCGCGGGCATTGGAAGTCAGAAGCAGATAGAGCGATTCGGGAGTGGTGATTAGAATGTCGCCGGGATGCCGCGCGAAACGCGCACGTTCGGCCGGCGGTGTGTCGCCTGTGCGAATGGAAACCGATGGTTCGTGAAAGGAAAAGCCAAGCCGCTGCGCGGCTTGCTCGATGCCCACGAGCGGAGCGCGCAGGTTGCGCTCCACGTCAACAGCAAGCGCTTTGATCGGTGAAATATACAGCACGCGGCATCGCTGCGCTTTGGCAGGAACGGATGTGAACATGATGCGATCGATGCACCACAAAAATGCCGCCAGCGTTTTGCCGGTGCCCGTGGGAGCAAGGATCAGAGTAGATTCACCGCGCGCAATCGCGGGCCAGCCCATGAGTTGAGGGGCAGTTGGGGCAGAAAAGACGGCTTCGAACCAATCGCGCACAGCAGGATGGAAAATATCCATGGCACTTTGCGCGCGTAACACACTGTCGGGCGCTATTTGTTTGTGCTTAGGCACGGTTGAAGTCAAAATCCTTTCACCGGGTTATAAATTTAGATGCGTCGAGAACGCTTCTGTATGCAAGCGACGAGGGAAGAGGTGAAAGAATAGAAGGCTCGTAGAGCTTGAGGCCTATTCGTGCCGCAGAGCGACCATGGGGTCCACGCGCATGGCACGCCGGGCTGGAACATAACACGCCGCTAAAGACACAGCGATGAGAAGCGTGATGACAGAGAGGAAGATCGTTGGGTCCGTGGCACTCACGCCGTAGATCATTGTTGAAATGAATCTGATCGCAAGCAGGGCAAACACAATGCCAAGCGCAGCACCCGCAAGGACAAGCTTCAAGCCTTCTCCCAGGATAAGCCGCAGCACATTGCCTGGATGCGCTCCGAGCGCCATGCGCACACCGATTTCGCGCGTGCGCTGTGAAACCGCATAGGAGATGACTCCATAGATCCCCACGGTTGCCAGGATTAAGGCGAGCGCGGCGAAAAGGCTGAGCAGAACATCATGAAATTGCGGAGTGCCAGAGAGTGGGACAACACTTGGTCCATGGAGCGAATGGAACCTGTCGGGACGATTGGATCGACCGCGGCAACCGCGTCACGCACGGCACGAGTGAGGCTCAACGGGTCGACGTTAGCACGGAGGATAATGCTCCGTGGAAACCAGCCTTCAAACAGCTTTGAAGTTTCATAGGAAGCTTGTGCGGCAGGAACAAAGGTCGTGGGAGGAGCCAGCTGATCGAGGTAAGACTTTAGATCGCCAACCACGCCGGCAATTTCGCAGGAAGTTTTGCCGAGAAGAATGTGCTCGCCCACCGGGTTGCGGTTCGGAAAGTGTTCGCGGACAAAGGCCTGGTTGACGATCACTACTTGGTTCGCCGTTTCGGAATCCGCTTCAGAGAATACGCGGCCCTGACGCAGGGGAATTCCCATCGCACGAAAGAAGCCGGGAGTAATTTCCCGATAGTCGACGCTATACCAGTCCGGGGCATTGGGCATGCGGACGCCGTTGTTACCGCCGCGCTCGAGCGGCAAGCCGGCCGCGATGACCGCGGCGGCATCCACGCTGGGAAGCGCTTCAAGACGCTGAACGACAGCGCGGTTGAAGCCTTCGATCTGCGCAGTGGAATCGTATTTCGAGCCAATCAGCCAGAACTGGACAGAAAGGATTCGCTGAGGATTGAAGCCGGGATCACTGTGGAGGAGTTTTGAAAATGTGGCGATCATCAGACCCGCGCCGGTGAGCAGCACAAGAGAAATCGCGAATTCACCGACGATGAGCAACTTACGCAGCAGTGCGCGGCCACGAGCCGCGCTGGCGCGGCCGGCACCTTCTTTGAGGGCTTCGTTGATTCCGGTTCTGCTGGCTTCGAGAGCCGGAGCAAGGCCGAAGAGAACTCCCGTCAGGAGCGAGACGAGGAACGTGAATGCGAAAACCCAGCCGTCCAGATGGACATCGGAAGCGCGCGGCAAGTCTGCCGGCGCAACGGCGAGCAGCGAGTCAATCCCCAGGTAAGCTACTAAAAGGCCGACCGCGCCGCCAGCGAGCGCGATGAGCATGCTCTCCGTGAGCAATTGCTGGAACAGGCGCCAGCGAGATGCGCCCATGGCAATGCGCACGGCAATTTCGCGTCCGCGCAAACCACCGCGCGCAAGAAACAGGTTGGCCACGTTCGCGCAGGCGATCAGCAGCACAAATCCGATGGCGCCGAGCAATACCAAAAGGTAGGGACGCACTTCGGCACCAATCATTCGCTGGTAAGGCAAAAAGCTGATATTGAGTTCTTTGCCAATTTCGCCGGGATATTCGCGCCGGAAGTCTTGCGTGACAATGTTCATTCGCGCTTGGAGCTGCGCGGGAGTGACACCTGGTTTGAGGCGCGCCAGCACGCCGATGTTTGAACCGCTACCGGCCGTCTTGGCCACCAACGCCAGAGGTGTCCAAACGTCCGGGGCTCCGCTGTTCGGAAGATCTGTGGCGGCGGCGATGGGAGAGAAGCCACGCGCCATAACACCGATGAGCGTAAAGGGCTCGCCATTCAGCAGAATCTTTTGGCCGATCTGCGCCGGGTCTGATCCGAAGCGGCGGGCCCAGAGACTGTAACCGATGATGGCGACGCGTTGTCCATCTCCACGGTCGTCTTCCTGCGTAAAGTCGCGGCCGAGAGCCGGCTGGATACCCAAGACGCTGAAGTAGGAGGCGGAAACGGGAAGGCCGCGCAGGTGCTCGGCTCCCGTACCGGCGGCAAGGTTGTAGCCGACCGACGTGTATCCGGCGATGTGGTCGAAGCGATCTCCGTATTCTTGCAGGCGCTTTAATTGGGGCGCCGTGAGGTCCATTTCATCGGTTTGCTGTTTGTAGGACTCCGCGAGTTGGACGATACGATCCGGCTCGGGAAAGGGCAGCGGGCGGAGGAGGACGCCGTAAACCACGGTGAAGATGGCGGTGTTCGCGCCGATGCCGAGGGCGAGGGTCAGTATGGAGACGATCGTGAAAGCGGGGGATTTTACCAGGACGCGTAGGCCATATCGCAGGTCTTGCCAGAGGGTAGTCATGAAACACCTCGCCGAACAGCTGGCCCAGACAGACTAACACAGGGCTTAGTCGCGGACCGGTCCTTGGTTACATTACGGCGGGTTCGGAGAAATGTTTCTGAAAGCGATTACCTTTGACGACCTGGGATAGACGGCGAGCAGAGAGGTAAGTTTTGGTTCGGAGGGGGTACCCCACCCCCCGGTGTTTTCTGTAAGAGTGGCAAATAAAGGAGTTATGCTTGACGCAGCTCGTAAGAGTGGCAAATGCAAGACTTAAAGTTGTTTTGTTTTCATGGAGTTGCGGAGGACTTGTGCAAGAGTGGCAGATAAAGGACTTGCAGCCATTGTGGAAGCGACGAAGCTCGAAAATGGAAACTTGAAAATCGGTGTGATGCGGGGCACACCCCCTATGTGACGGAAAGTGTGCGCAAGCGATTGAGGGAATTGAGGTTGCGGGCGATCCTGCGTGTCTAAGCACGCGATAGGGATGCTGGGGCGAAAGGAAGTGTCGAAGGGAAGACAGAAAGGATGAGGAAAAATCTTTGGAAGGGATGGAGAATAAAGGGTTTGCGGGCGGGTACAGGGGGGTGGGGGGTGGGGGGTGGGGGGGGGGGGATGGGG
>Ga0185299_10000859_pt1 | contig 70657 bp, 65 predicted proteins | sample PaiPotPPA55metaG_FD_128002 | JGI IMG/M metagenome (GOLD analysis project Ga0185299, IMG submission 128002) | Iron sulfur acid spring bacterial and archeal communities from Banff, Canada, to study Microbial Dark Matter (Phase II) - Paint Pots PPA... ...
GGTGCTGATGGTCTCCTCGGAGCTCCCGGAGCTGATCGGGATGAGCGACCGCATCTATGTGATGAGAGGCGGCACGCTGGTGGCGGAACTAACCGAGAGAGAAGCAATGACACAGGCCGGCATCCTGGCGCATATTCTAATCGGCGCCCGGAATTGATCAAAAACCTCGTCAGATTAGGCGGTATGGCTTGTCAATGCTTCTTCACGACCGACGGCTGAGCGTGATACAGGGAAAGTTGACGACGTTGCAAATGCGCCGAGCTCGACTGTCACGGCCAAATTTCTCAAAACGGCAGACGCAAATCCACCTGGAATGTTCCGGCTAAAGCGTGATGATCGGTCCCAAGGTTTTCATCACCCCCTTACAACTGATGGCCAGTACTATACCCTCAAGTTGCCGGGTTCCTCATTTTGTGGGGAACAAAGAAATTAGATTCGAAGAAAAAGCAGTGCCGGAACCGGGAGCCGGTCAACTCTTGCTCCGGGTGCGCGCTAACGCTCTTTGCGGCTCCGAGCGTCCGCAGTTTTTTGATGGAGCATCGGTCACGCCGGGACATGAAGCCGCAGGTACCGTCGTCGCTGCCGGTCCGGGTACGCATACGCCGGTAGGAACAACCGGCGCAGTATTCTTGATGGACTATTGCGGTGAATGCCGCTCATGCCGGTTGGGCTTTACCAACCAGTGCCTGCAAAAACGGGGCGACATGGGGTTTAATCGCGACGGCGGCTACGGCCCGTTTGAACTGGTTCACGAAAATATCTTTTTCCCGGTGCCCGAAGAGTTCTCTCCTACGGAAGCGACTTTGTTGCTGGACATCATGGGCACAGGCGGGCACGCGATTGAGCGGTGCCGGCTGATGCGACCTGACATAGAGTCTCTCCTAGTGTTGGGCGCCGGCCCGATCGGCCTCGCTGTGCTGGCGATGGCAAAGATTGTGATCGGGCGCCAGTTAAAGGTTTTGATCACAGACGTCGTGCCGTATCGGCTCCAGCTAGCCGAACGGCTGGGCGGACTACCCATCAATGTTCGCCAAACCTCCCTGAGTGCCGGTATCCAATCACATGACTTGGCACTAGTCGACACGGCAGTCGACACCACTGGGAAACAGGTTGCTCGTCAGGAGGCCGTCGATTCACTGGCGCAGCGCGCCTCGCTGATCTGCGTCGGTCACGGCGAAGGCATCGCACTCAAGATTTCGCCCGACATAATTGCCCCGGAGCGGAGCATCGTCGGGAGCGAGTATTTCCGGTATAACGAAATGCCAACCAATCTGCAACGGTTGCGACAGCACCGTGCCTATCTAACCCAAATCATCACCCATCGGATCGGCGTTGATCACATCCAGCAGGCGTTCGAATCGTTTTTCTTTGGGGGTGAAACCGGGAAAGTCATTATCGAACAATGACTTCGACCGATAGAAAGATAAAGGTCTGCCTGGTTGGAGCGGGTGAATGGGGCCGCCAACACGCTCGGGTCTTCTCGCAGAGGTTGGACGTGGAGCTTTGCGCGGTTGCCGGACGCACCTTGGCAAAGACTCAGGCACGGGCGTCTGAATTCGGACTCCGTGCTTACGCCAACCTACAAGAGATGTTGGCGGCAGAGAAACCGGATCTGGTTAGTCTGTCGCTGCCAAACCTGGAACATTTTGAAGCGACAATGCAAGTGATCGAGGCTGGTTATCCGCTGCTGGTTGAGAAACCGTTAACTTTCGACCTGGTCGAGGCAGATCGCCTGCTGGCCGAAGCGGAAAAGCGGGGCCTGTTTTTTGCCATCAACTTTAATCATCGTTATGCGAAACCTACGCGGTTGGCTCGCGAGGCGATTAAAGCGGATCGGCTCGGCGATATAACCCATGCGACTTGGCGGTTCGGTGGTGAAGCAAATGTGAGCGCTCACCCTCATGCCAATCTCATTGAAACCCAGTGTCATGGCTTCGACCAACTGGAAGATTTATGCGGTCCGATCGCATCAGTTATGGCCGAAATGACCGATCGGACCGGCGGCGGTTACCGTACAGTGGCTTTGTCTCTGCGATTCGTGAACGGAGCGGTTGGGAGCATGACGGGCACCTACGATTCCTCTTACGCTTACCAAGATGCGCATCGGCTTGAGGTCAATGGAACTCGAGGGAGGTTAGTCGTAGAGGACACGGTCCAGCGCTTCTTTATTCAGAACGCCGGTAGCGAGATTGCTGAGGTTTGGCAGGCGGGTTATTTCAATGATTTTGATCGAGAATTCCACCGCACCTTTGACATGCACTTAGACGCGGTAATGGAGGCGTTCAAACGCGGCGACCAACCGCCGGTACATGCGCGCGCCGGTCGACGGGCCCTGCAACTAGCCTGGGCTGCTGTCGAATCGTTTCAATCGGGAAAAAGAGTAACGCTGGCTTGTTGATGGGGCAGGCAACGCCGCCGTTGCCTTCCAGACAAGTTCCTACCTGAATGCCGCTGCGGAGTCCTCTTGTGCACCTTAGACCAGCGGCGGAAAGCCGCCGCTCGATGCGCAGCTAGACTAGCGGCGCTGAGGGTTGCTTCAGCGATTTTTGTAGGAGCTGAAAATGAGGAATATCCGCACCGCAGGAAATGAATCAGGTCGTCGGCCGTTGAGGCAAATATCCGAAAATCGCTCCATGCATGGAACCCACTCACGCCAGCAGGCGTTTCTGCCGGTCACCCATCATTCGCGCTTCGAGACCTCCTCCAGTTTCTCCGCGAGCCAGGTCTTGAGGGGGTAGGGTGCTCATCGAAGCCGGTCGTCGTGCAATGGATGACCTGAACGTTCCGATCCTCTGAATGGAAGAAATCTAGGACGTTCGTCGTGCTGTTTGGTCTTTAACATCGTCAGGGAATGCTCCCGGTTTGAAGCGACGAAACGTGCTAGCAGTGAGCAAACATAGCAAAGCTACTGCTGCGTGTCTGTGTTCTTAGCTCTGGATCGCCTGACTGGGTAACAGAGTTAGGCTGCTCGAGCCGCGATATTTCCCTGGCCACGTATTGCCAAAGGCACGCGATTCAGAGGGTAGATATCGAGGCTCGTGAGCCAAAAAGCGGTTTTGAAAAGTGTCCAAGAAGTCCAAGCATGTCGGCCATGTGATGCAGGGCTTGGTTCATAAGTGATTGATGCTGAGGCGTGCACCCGGCAGGGCTCGAACCTGCAACCCTATGATCCGAAGTCATATACTTTATAGTGTCAGCTCAATGTTAAATCTTCGCCCGCTCGCCGACGATGGCTAGAGCGAGGGGCAGGGACAGACGCGAAGATGCGGAAGTTGCTTATGCGGATAGCCGAAAGAAAGTCTGGATTGCCGAGCGCAGTGCACCCGGGCGGACACTATTTCCGAAGATCTCTGTCAATGAGGCCAGGATAGCAGGCCAATCGCTGGACGTTTCTGGGAAAGCGGTTAAGAATCGAGCTAGGTCAGCGGTGATTGAGGTCGCCAAGATCGGACCTGGCTCGCCCGGTAATGTGGCGGCCAGGCGGAAGACATCGGTTCGGTGTTTGGTAATGTCCTTGGAATCGATCTTTTCTTCATTAGCACGGCGCGCCGCGAGATCGAGCCACGCCCGGGCTTTAAGCGGAATCAACGCGGCGACGGTAGCGAATTGCACCCCGTCGCGAACCTCTTGCTGGGATTGGATCAAGGCGTAATACGCATCGTCGAGAAGAATGGCGGAGAGGCTGTGAAGATCCGGCTCGACGATGAAAGGAATAAGGTTTTGGTTTTCCTTCAAGTCTAGGGCGCCTTGATTTCGGCTGAAGAATTCAAGCATGAACGGGAATCGCCCGTCCGTTGGCCTCGCGAATCGGTATAGAATTGGACTGCCGTCTGTGCGCTGTCGGATTTCGTAACCACCGTCGTCCACAAATTGACGTATTGCCGCTACGAATCTGCCGTCCACTACTTCAACGATGAGAACAATGTCAAGGTCCTTTGTAGCACGGAACTTGATGCCTTGCGTCGCGAACCACTCGTCACAAGCCGCCCCGCCAATAAGGATAAAGCTGCCCTCAAATGCGCGAAATCGTTCGCGGAAGATGTCGACGCCTTTTACCACGATACCTCCTCAATGAGTAGTTCGAGTTGCTGTTGGATTCGTTCGTCGGGCGAATTTTGAAGACTAAGATAGAGAGACAGGGGGTCAACCATCCGATCATCGCCGAGCAGCGTAGGGTCATAGGACCACACTTCGATCTTGACCGTTGCTTGCTCGGCGTCAAGGCGCTCCGTCCAGACGCCTTTCTCCAAGAAATCGTGAAATTGGTTCGACGAAAGGGCGTAGGTCGGGAGCCTGTCATCGGCGATCATTGTCCGCTGGCTCAGAGCGCTGATCCCCGCCAGTAGCGCGGGATAACCAGGAGTCTGCCACTGCATCCATCGAGCCTTTCTCACAGGAGATGCGAGTTGAGGCTTTACCAATTCCCAGAGAGCACGCCCAGTAGACGCGAAATCTAGAACCATTGAACGCCCGCTGCGGACGATTCGGCAGATGTCTGCGGATCGGAGTTCGTCCTTAACCTTTGTTAGCATCATCGGCGAGTAATGGATCTTCTTCGCAATCTCTTTGAGGGGGGTCTTGTCGATCGGCATCCGCGATAAGTGATAGAGCACTGCGCATTGTGCAGCAGGGCTGAGCGTCTCGCGATGTTTGGGGCTTGCTTGGGGAAACCTTTCACGCAAATCAATCACGCTGCTCGGGAGAAATGCTTGATTGCCTGGAACAATGAAAGGAATGCCCATTTGGACCATGCGGTTTCTGGCGTAAGAAGGCAGGATAGGCAAAACCAGAATGACCGGCGTCTCCATTTTTTGACGGAGGGCTTCCGCGTGTTGTTTGTATTCCCCCGGCGACCCGCCTTTAGCGTTTTCCAATTCGAGCGCCAGAAGGTAGTTCCGACCGAACAACCGGGCTAAGTACACCGCATACCGTTCGCGTAGATAGAGCGGTAGCCCGGGGGCAGGTCGGAGAGTCAGATCTGGACGTTCTCCCGATAGCGTCTCTAAATAACTTAGGAGCCGTTGCATTAGACGGGATTGCACGATCGATACACTATAAGCGCACGATATACTCGTCAAGTATATCGTGCGATCCCTGTTTATTCAGTAACTCTCACAGGCGTAATTCAGTTTCCTTAGTTCCTTTGGCCTGGCCCGTCGAGCGGAGATCTGATAATCGAGGATCGCCGGAACTCACGCGAGGGAAGTCGCGGTTGGCCGGCAAAAACAAGGTGCTTCGCTTCTTGATCCTGGTTATGTGTCAGCCAGGTTTTTGCTTAACAAAGTCCCATTCAAATAATCTTAGTTTCCATTGTCCGTGGATAGGTGTGCGCCTCTTCAGTGCCGGGTGGAATGACGATCTTCCGATCTTGGTTCATCGGAGCATAGAGGAACGTCTAAAAGTGTCCAAGAAGTGTCCAAGCAATGAAGTTGCCGATTGACTGCTCTTGGCGGAAGTTGCTGATTACGAACAACCTGCCTCGCATGGATTCGAACCATGACAAAGTGATCCAGAATCACTTGTGCTACCGTTACACTACGAGGCAAAAGGAAGGGAAATTCCGATACCATATCGTCGCGAAATCGCAAATGACAATGACGGATCGCATGCTCGGCGATGAGAAATGACAAATTGGGGCGGATTCCAGGTGGCGTACGCTGGGCCGCGGCTCGGCGGGCGTATCGGTCCGGCGGGTCTACCGGCCTTTCAAGCGGTAATGCCGTTGCTGAAACCTTTGTGTTGTTCGGGAGACCACCTTCGCAAAGCCTTCGGCGCGGCAGGCCCTCGCCCTACCAGCTAGCGCCTGCTAGCTGCCGAACGGATTCGTGATATTCGTGCCTGCAGGGGGGGTGAATTCGTACACCGAGTCTGGGACCGGATCCCGTTTCACGTCTGAGTAATCGATCAGCACTCGTTCGCCACGTGGGCTCTGAAAATCGACTTTCTCCGGAGTAAGATCGGTTTGCATTGTCAGGGTTAACGATTTTACCAGGCGACGAATTGAGGCCGTTTTTGGGCTGAGCGTGACAACGTAAGAGTTGTTCTCTTTCGAGCCTTCAATGGAGTAGTAGTCGGCGACTCGCTGAAAATTCAGGCCGGCCGTCAACGCTTCTAAGGATTGCCGGATAATGGGCCGTTTCTCGAGATCATATTGTTCCGCCGTTTTCAGGTTCGGATAATAGATCGTCATCTTTTTTCCATCGATTACGGTCGTGCTCGGTGAATTCCCAGCGATCTCGCGACGGATCTTGTCCGGGGGCGTAAACCAAATCTTGCCTTGGTTTACGACGGGCTCTTTCAAAATAGCCATGTGCCGCTCTTCGCGAAAGTTAGCCTGCAGCGAAGTTCGGTTTTGGTACACCGTCTGGAGGCGTTGGACCAAGTCGTTGATCTCGTCTTGAGATAGAGGGGCAGCTTGAAGAACGGTGGCGGAACAGATGCTGACGAGTAAAACAATCAGCCACATTGGCTGGTAGTGACTCGAATGCGACGGATTCGACGTTTCTTGTTCACGGCGATCACGGCGATGCCGGCGTTCTCGGCGTTTGGGTGAGAGAATGGGGATGGTCTTTCTCATTTAAAAAATAAAGGCTTTCAACGGCAACCACTCATCCGCATCCGGATGTTTCGGCTCAGCCGAAGCCTTCGGATGCCATAGCCTGCATCGCTCAAAAATCTATCAGGATTTTTGAGCGACGCAGGCTCAGGGCTGCCAGATAGGCACGAAGTTATACCATTGGTCGGGGAATTCGCGAACGATGGCTTCGAAGACACCGGCAACCCGTTGGGTGTTGCTTTCCATGCTGCCGGCATTCTCCATCTCAACCGACGGATAGGCATAACAACCGTACCGGCCCGGTTGCAGCTGTAGCACGAAGGCAGGAATAACCGTGGCTCCGGTATGCTGCCAGATGCGGGCGGCGGCCGAAGAAAAAAGGGTTGGCCGGCCAAAGAATCGGACTTCCACGCCGCTGTTAAGATAGGGGCGGTCCACCAACATAGCCACGAGTTCGTTTCGCCGAAGGGCCTGAATGATTTCGACAAACGCGAATTTATCCGTACCTACTGTGATCGTTTTGATCCCGAATCGGGCCCGGTATTTCTGACGCCAGACATCGAGCTTCGGAGTCGGCTCTCGCATGGTGACGACGTTTACGGGGAAACCTTCGGCGGCCAACACCATGCCGCCAAGCTCCCAAGCGCCGAGATGCCCGGTGATCAGCAAAGTGCCTCGTCCATGTGATCTGGCATGGTCAAGAAATTCGAAACCGCGCCGGTCCGCGATCAATCGGTTCATGCTAGGCACACCACCGGCGGCGGCATCGCAAAAGTCGTGGAGCATCCGCAAAAAATTTTGGAAAGAGGCCAGACAGAGCTCGGGAGCATCTTCACTGTTCAACTGAGCGAGATTAGACAGGAGAGCTGCTCTGCGATCAGGGCAAAAACGGTAGCCCAGCCCGCCAACGCCAGCCGCAATGGATCGGGTCAATGGGTGGGGCAGGTGACGGACTAGCTGGCCGGCGAGCTCGAAAGAGAAAGGCGAGTACCAGGCGTTTCGCGGCAGTGATACATCGCCTTGATTACCCTGGAGTGCCGGCACTGGCACTGGCTCTGGCGCTGTCTGATGCATGCCGTTAGTGGGCAAAACTAAAGATCATCGATCCGCGCCGGTAGAACTGGATTTTGGCGCCGATGAGTTGGTTTCCTTTCCGCTCGAAAGTTGCGTTCCAGAGCTTGCCGTTCTGGGCTGACGTCTGATTCGAGTCAAAGTAAGGGACAACCTGCTTCAGTAATGCCCAGCTCCGGAGAATGCCGGGAGCATGATCAACCGGCCCTCTCCAACCATTTTTAGCGAATAAGCCAGTCACGACCAGTTTCCCGTCGTGGGCTTGGATCTGGAGCACTTGGGCGCCTCCCTTGGAAAAGACAAGATCATAGTCGCCCGACGCCTGGGTTCTCAAGATCACGTCGCCAACGACAGAGGTATGCGTGGTTTGATAGAGCATTTGGCCGTCATGTTTCTTGGTATTCGCGCCGAGCCCAGGCAGCTCGTTTACGGTTTGACAGGCAGAGAACAGCAGAGCGAGACAAAAAAGCAGCAGATAACGAGACATCTTCTAAATCTTCGGATTCTTGGGCGGTTCCGGATGCCAGGCATCCGTTTGGTGTGCCCCGACAGTAGCAGGCACGCGCAGAGATTCAAACCCTCAGCCAGGGGAAACGCCGGGAACGCCGGGAGCGCCGGGAGCGAGCGGGAACGGTGCCAGCGCCCAACGCAAATCGTACTCCCGCCTTCGCCAAGCCTACGGCGCGGCAGGCCGTCCTCGATATTCGTGCTGCTCCGTCCCTGGCTTGAGATTCCTCAGGTGTTTCGACAGGACCCCTGGTCGAGTAAAGTTCGCTATTCCAGCTACCGGGGCGCTGCACCGTTACCAATCGAGGACGGCCCGCCGCGCCGTAGGCTTGGCGAAGGCGGGAGGACGATTGATCTTGGGCATGCTGGCGTTCCCGGCGTTCCCGGCGTTCCCGCTCGTTCCCGCTCGTTCCTAACGGGGCAGATCTTCGATGACGGTGCCAGCGGAGATACCGTGGCGCTCGAACCAACCTTGATTGACCATTAGCGCGTAGGTCACGGCGTCCGAAAGACTGGGGACGGCGGTCTCGTCGTAGGGTCTCATTGGGCGAATTTGGACGATTTTGCCGTCGGGCTGGATGTACGCGATCGAGAGAGGGATCGATGCATCTTTCATCCAGAACGAGAGGCGTTGCGGTTTGGGAAAGATGAAGAGCATCCCTGCATCTTCAGCGAGCGTTTCTCGGAACCGTAAGCCTTTAGCAAGTTGTTGAGGAGTTTCGGCTAGCTCGACGTCCAACGTTTCATTCCCAATCTGGATTTGAGTGGTGCGAAAGCCGTATTCATCGAGATCCGCGGACGGAGCAGGGGTGATCGCCTTGAACGGAGTAATAGCTCGGAAGGGAGTAATCGAAGCCGTTAGCTTAGGCGCCGACGTGTTCGGCGGCGTTGGAGACAACTCTAACTCGGGCGACGGCGCAGGTGTGACCTCACCCAGGTGACCAGTCCACGTCGACTCTGCGAAATAGAAGAAACCGATCCCAACCGCCACGGCTCCGGCAAAGCAGAACACCGCTGCCGCAACAAGTAAGAGAATACTGAGCGCTATCGGCACCTGACATGAAGAATGCCCTGATCGTTGCATCGACTGGTTCGAAGGGATTGGCTTCGGCGGCTAAGTTCTTTGCATTGAAGAGGTTTGCTCCTAGGTTCGTCAAACCTAGGAAAAATTGACTTATGGATATTTATCTACCGACCGCATCGACGCCACTGGTTTTGAACCGCTTCCGGCAGAGCTGGCTTCGCATCATCCAATCCTTGCTCTTGATGAGCGGAGTACTAGCGATCAGCGGTTGTCTTTCGCTAAGGCTTGGTGGGGATAATAACTCGCAAACCACAGCCCGGCAGACCGCCGATCTGTCCCGCGCAGAACCGGCTGGCCCACCTCAGTCCTAGAAACGCGCGGGAACGCCGGGAACGCCGGGAAGTGTGAAGGCGCGTCCCACGCATGCTCGTTCCCGGCGCTCCCAGCGCTCACGCGCGTTTTTTAACGGTGCCTTGCGAAATCGCGGACCGCTTCGGTCGTGCTAAATGATTCCCGAATCTCTGAAAGCCGGCCCGCAATCTGAGACACGTCCAGTTGCCGTACCAGGGCCTTGATATTGGGTACCGATGCCGCAGTGACGCTCAGTTCGCGTAAGCCTAACCCGAGCAAAACCGGTACTGCTTCCTGATCAGAAGCGATTTCACCGCAGACTGAAACCGAAATTTTTCGGGCCCGAGAGGCGTCAATCGCGGGTTGACAAATCCGCAATACGGCCGGGTGTAATGCGTCGGAGTACATATTCAAGGCAGGGTTCCCGCGCTCCGCACAGAGGACGTACTGAGTTAGATCATTCGTGCCGAAACTGAGGAAATCGCATTCAGCAGCGAGTTGATCCGCCAGAATCGCTGCTGCTGGGGTTTCAATCATGGCACCAATGGGCGCCGGCCATTGATGGGGCAACTTCTCTTTGACCAATTCTTCGTGGAGCTCACGGCAGAGTTTTTTGAGCTGAACCAGCTCTGATCGCTCGGTCACCATCGGGACCAGAATCCTGATCTGATAGTCAGCGGACAAACGAAAAACCGCGCGCAGGTGCGACCGGAAAAACTCAGGGTTTTGGAACAAGAGCCGGATACCGCGTACCCCCAGAAACGGGTTCGCTTCATGTGGCACCGCCAAGAACGACAACGGTTTATCCCCGCCGATATCCAACAATCGCAGCGTAACGACTCGGGAGCCGATCGGCGCCAAAGCGTCTTGATAGGCCGAGAGCTGTTCGTTTTCCGAAGGCTGGTGTTCGAACTTTTGAAAAAGGAATTCAGATCGGAACAACCCGATCGAGTCCGCTCCATAACGGACGGCGAGCTCGATGTCCTCTCTGGAACCGGCATTGGCTGCAATGCCGACGAGGAGGCCGTCCTTGGTGTTAGCCGGCTCTTGGCTGTGTGATAGCGCGTTCTCAAAAGAGGCGCGGCCAGCTTGCCGTGCCGTCTCAATGGTAGCGCGTTCTTTCGGGCTGGGATCGATCCAAAGCGTTCCCTTCTCGCCGTCGAACGCGATGGAAGCGGCGCGCCGGATCGGTTCTGCGGAACGTGCAGCTCCGCCGATCGACGGAAGTCGCAGCGCGCGCGCGAGGATAGCGCCGTGTGAGGTCGGCCCGCCATGCAATTGGAGGACGCCTTCGATCGCAGTTGAACCGATTGTGTCCGCCAAGCTCGGAGTCAGCTCGTCACAAACCAGGATGGCGTTGGCTCCATTGGCCGGCAGGATAATTTTTCCAGCGTTCTCAAGTAGCTCGTTAAGTATCAAGGACCGAATCTCCCGGAAATCGGCTGCTCGTGCCCTTAAATATTCGTCCTCGACCGCTGCTTGTTCCGCAGCCAGACCGGTGAGAACGGCGTGCCAGGCTTGAGCACTGTTTTCATGGCGCTCCCGGATGCGGGTCTCCACTTCGGTCGCGATGGTTTGATCCGTGAGAATAAGACGTTGCGCATCCAGAATCGCTAACGTTTCCGGATCGAGGTTTGGCCGAAGCCGTTCATATCGACGAGTGAATTCTCTCTCAGCTCGATGCAATGCTCCTTGAAGTTTCCGCAGTTCGTCTGTCACTGCCCCTTCGTCCGGCACCGGATACGAAGGGATGGTTGGTTCGACCTGGTCGAGAAAAATAGGCCGGCCAATCGCGATACCAGCTGAGACCGGAAATGGGCCAGCGGCGCTGTCGGCGGGGCGTGGAGGCGGTACTGATTCGGGGCCGGTCCCGGATTCTCCAAAATTGGTTTGCACCAAATCGTTGATGGCTGACCAGGCGGCCTCCTGGTCGGGCCCGGTCACCGTAAATCGGACTTGATCGCCCTGACGCACTTGTAAGCGCGCTAGATCGACTAAACTCTTTGCCGCAATCGGTCCTCGTTTGGTCGATTGATTTTCGATCTGCACGGTGGCCTTGAACGGCGCGAGCGTTTTTATCAGGTTCGCGGCTGGCCGCAGATGCAAGCCGTGTTCATTTCGTATCGTCACTTCCAAGTCTTTCCCGGAGCCAGGGCCGACTTCAGCGATGACGGGGAGCGGCGGCAGCGGCGGCGCGGCATCGGCTAGTTGATCTTGTTTGGGCGCTAACCCCTGTTGGGCGGCATTGGTTACTTCCGTTAGTCCGGAGCCGATCTGGATCTGGACCGCAGCAGCGATGCTGCCTTCTACTAAAGGCGCCGAACAAAGGACGAGCGGATCGTCCATCTCCATGCTGACTAATTCTTTGGCCGTCTCCGCGCTCAGGATAGCGCTACCCATATCCATCAAAACCAGGACGCCATCCGGTGAACGAACCTTGAGAATCGCCTCCTGAATATCGAGCGCATCCGTGCCAAGTTCCGATCGATCTTCACCAATACCACCCGCCGCGGCGATTGGAATATCAGGGGCAACCGTCCGTTTAATGAGATCGACGTTGGCTTCAGCCAAGCGACGGCTATGGGAGACTAAGACAAGACCGACCATTTGAAGGAGTTCAAGGAGTTCGAGGAGTTCGAGGAGTTCAAGGAGTTCAAGGAGTTCAAGGAGTTCAAGGAGTTCAAGGAGTTCAAGGAGTTCAAGGAGTTCAAGGAGTTCCGCGTAGGGGCGATAACAAATACAAGCTAAACAGGCGCAAAGATGTCGCTTTATCCGAGCGTATCGAGTTGCGGCTCCTTGAACTCCTGGTACTCCTTGAACTCCTTTTACTGATCACTGCTATACTGCTTACTTTTTACTCCCCAGCGTCTCGGCGGCGGATTGGAGCAGGAAGAAGGTTGAGGTCGCTCCGGGGTCTTGATGATTGACACTGCGTTCACCGAGATAACTTGCGCGGCCGCGTCGCGCCATCAGTGGGATGGTGGATTGAAGACCGGCTTCGGCAGCGGCGACGGCTTGAGCTAGCGCCTGGTCTAGCGGTTCGTTGGCGTGAATGGCGCGCCGGCACGCTTTCACAGCGGGATGAAGCGCATCAACCATGGTTTTGTCACCAATGGCAGCCTTGCCGCGCAAGACAATGCCGGCTAGACCTTTTTCTAGCACTAGCAAAAAGTCCTCACGGGTGAGCTCTGTCTTGCCAAGCGTCACGCTGCTAGCTTGTAAAAAGAAGGTTCCATACAGAGCACCCGCAGCACCTCCGACGGTCGAGATCAAGGTCATGGCAACGATCTTGAGAAGAGCGCCAATATCTTTTCCTTGTAACTCGGCTTTCTTAGCCAGCACCGCTTGGAAGCCGCGATGCATATTGTTGCCATGATCTGCGTCACCAATGTCCGCGTCCAGTTTGGTTAGAAATTCTTTCTCTTCGGCAATCCGATTCGAATAACGTTCAATCCAAGCGATGATCTGGTCTGCGGTGATCTTGGTCATGGACCCATTTCTGGTAGGGCGAGGCTCCAGAATGTAACCCGTCTCTGGCGTCTCTGCAGTTCGAGGGTTAGCACGTACTAAAGCGGTATACAGCATGGCCGACTTGTCCGACGTAGCCTCGAGCGCTCCATAGATTTAGCTGCGGTTTGCCCGGCGAAGTCGGAGCTGCTGAGGTGGCGCCTAGCAGCATACCCAGCGTTCTTGGTTAAACCGTCTTTACCGACACCATCAAGGCGAACGAAAGCCCGCCCTGATGGTCGTTAGATTTTGCAGTCAGCGAACAGCGTCATGACCTTCTAGCTTCTGGCTCCTATATCCTATCTCCTTTTCTGATCACTGATCACTGATTACTGACTACTGCTTTACTGCCCCATCACACTCCCCAACGCAGTGCCGGAGTGTGTACGGGTGCGTCCCAAAGCTTGGTCAATTGATCATCAAGCTTGAGTAGAGTGATCGATGCACCGGCCATCTCAAGACTCGTAATGTATGGCCCGACGAAGCTTCGGGTAACCTTGATTCCGTGTTTGGTCAGGAGTTCGTGGGCTTTCCGGTACACAATAAAAAGCTCGACCAACGGTGTGCCGCCCATGCTGTTGACGAAGAGCAGCACGTTATCGCCGCTTTGGAAAGGGAGGTCTTCCACGATCGGATTGAGCAACATCTCGGTGATCTCATCGGCTGGCTTCAGTTTCAGGCGCTGTCTGCCGGGTTCACCGTGGATACCAATACCGATTTCCATTTCGTCCTCCGGCAAGTCGAACGACGGCTTACCGAAGTGGGGTACGATGCAGGAGGTGAGGGCCATGCCCATGCTGCGGCCGTGCGCGTTGACCTTGTGACACAGAGCGGCTGCCTCTTTTAAACTGCAGCCTTGCTCGGCAGCCGCACCAACGATTTTTTCCGCTAACACCGTGGTACCGACTCCGCGACGGCCTGCTGTATAGAGACTGTCTTTAACAGCGACGTCATCGTCGATGACGACCGCCTCGACCTCAATGTTTTCTCCTCGAGCCAGGTCGGCTGCCATTTCAAAGTTCATAACGTCACCGGTATAATTCTTCACGATGTGCAGGACGCCTTTGCCGGCATTCACCGCCTTGGTAGCCTCATGCATCTGGTCCGGAGTCGGACTAGTGAACACCGCACCGGGACAAGCGGCATCCAGCATTCCTTTACCGACGAACCCTCCGTGCATTGGTTCGTGACCGCTGCCACCGCCGGAGACAATACCAATCTTGTTTTGAACCGGGGCATCAGCTCTGACGATGTAGTTCGGGTTGAAATGGACCTTGACCAGATCAGGGAATGCGGCGCCGAGGCCGGAGATCGACTCGAGAACGACGTTCTCGGGGGAATTGATGAGCTTTTTCATAGATAGGGGGGGATAGACGACTCAGGTAAAGAACGGAGCCGAGAACAACGGCTCCGAAACTAAACCAGCCAACCGGTATAGTATTCGATTGACTATCTGTGTCAATCGGGTTCGCAGTTCACCGTTCACAGTTCACAGTTTGCGGCGCGCAGGGCTTCGTTCTCGTCCTCGAATTTGGTCTGCGGTTTGTTAGTTACTGAAATCGGGCCATGGCCCCAGCGCAAAGTTTGAAAAGGAACACGCCCGCATGTTTGCCACGCGCCATACCCGGCTCGGCCATGCTGCGTTACCTATTAGACTAGGCAAACGCAGAGAGTAGATATGCCGGCGGTTGGTTACGTTTTGGAGCCTCGCCCTACCAACACTTTCGAGGACGAGGACGAGGACGAAGCCCTGCGGATCCGCCAACCGTGAACTGCGAACTGAGAACAGTGAACGGCGAACCCTTTACCCGAGCTTCTCGACCTGTTGCAGCATCCGTTCTGTAACCTTGCGAATCTGGCTCGGGGTCAGAAACGAGAGATGAAGCAGCTCTAGGAGCAGTAAGCCTTGGGCTGCGAGGAACAATATAGCTGTGTCCTCCATACTCAGGGAGAGGTCGGAGCAGAGAGCCTGGAAATCATCTTTGAAAGACTCGCGCATCGGATCGACCAGCTTCGGATTGTTAGCGATCGCGGCAATCACTGCTGCCAGCACCGGTTGTTGTCCCTCCAGATGTCGCAACGTCCCGATAATATGGGCTTTCATGGCCGCGTTCTTCTCACAAGCCAGCGAGTCAGCGACCTTTTCTCTTTCCTCACCTAGTTGCCGCAGCGCCCGCCGGATCATTTCCTGCAACAGCACTTCTTTAGAACGAAAATGATAAAAGAGCCCCCCTTTGCTGACGTTGGCCTCAGAAGCAGCGCTCTCCAGGGTCAATGAGGCCGGTCCGTGCCGAGCCACGATCTGTTCAGCGGCGTGAAGAATTGCTTCCCGAGAATCTTTCCGCCGGCGCCGGCGCGCCACAGGAGCGGCTGTAGGGGGTTGACTCATAACGCAAAATAAAAAAAACCGGCCAGCGAGTACAGTAAAACAAAAGGAAGGAGTACAAGGAGTACGAGGAGTTCAAGGAGTCCAAGGAGCCCTAACGCGGCGCGTCCGATCGAATTCTCGTACTCCTTGTACTCCTTGTACTCCCTGTTTACTGTTCTTTCACACAGGCTCCCGGGCCCCCAAATCACTCGCTGGCCTGTATTGACATGGAAAAAAGCAAGGTGCCGCGATCGGTTCGACCGGTTTCAAACCATTGGATGCCGGAGCTGTGGGCAAGTCCGAAACCATTCGGTGTAGGAGAACAACACTCGAAGAATTTCTGGGAAGTCTTTCGGGCCGCCTGGGAAAATCGGGACCAGCTCCAGTATGCGTATCGGATTCTAAACAACGGAGTGTGCGACGGGTGCTCTCTGGGGACCAGCGGGATGACCGACTGGACCATGACCAGTATTCATCTGTGTAACGTCCGACTTCGGTTGCTTCGTTTGAACACGCTGCCGCCGTTAGACGACAAGATCCTGTCGGATGTCAGCCCGTTAGGGTCGATGCGTTCGCGGGACCTGCGAGGACTTGGCCGGTTACCACATCCGTTGGTCCGGCGGCGCGGAGAGCCAGGTTTCCAAAGAATCTCTTGGGAGCAAGCTATGCAGGAGATCGCAGCGAAGGTTAAAGCGAGCCGCCCGGAACGGCTTTATTTTTATATGACTAGCCGGGGGGTTCCGAATGAAACGTATTATGCGGCTCAGAAGGCGGTTCGATCATTGGGAACGAACAATATCGATAACGCCGCCCGGATCTGCCATTCGCCCAGCACGTTCGCGCTCAAAGCTGCGGTAGGAGCGGCCGCTACTACTTGTTCCTATTCCGATCTGATCGGAACTGACCTGGTGGCGTTCTTGGGCAGCAATGTCGCGAACAACCAGCCGATCATGATGAAGTACCTTTATTATGCTCGGAAGGCGGGCACGAAAGTCGCCGTGGTGAACCCTTACCATGAGCCGGCTATGGAGCGTTACTGGGTGCCATCGGAGGTCGAAAGCGCGCTGTTCGGTACTAAGATAACCGACGAGTTCTTTCAGGTGCGTGCGAGTGGCGACATGGCTTTTCTCAATGGGACATTGAAACATCTCATCGCTGAGGGCTGGGTAGACGAGGATTTTGTCCGCGAGCACACCGTGGGATTCGAGGATGTGCGTAAGAACCTGGAAGCAACGTCTTGGGAGACGCTGGAGACCGCCAGCGGCGTTAGCCGCGACAGAATGCGAGATTTCGCTCGAATGGTCGGGGAAGCTAAACGGGCGGTCTTCGTTTGGGGGATGGGTATCACTCAGCACACTTCCGGCGAAGACAATGTCCATGCGATTATTAATCTGGCTCTGGCCAAGGGATTCGTAGGCCGGGAAGGCTGCGGTTTGATGCCAATCCGGGGTCATTCCGGTGTCCAGGGCGGCGCCGAGATGGGAGCGTATGCGACCGCTTTTCCGGGCGGCTTGGCCATTAACAAAGATAACGCCGCTAAGTTTTCGCAGCTCTGGAGATTTCCGGTTCCAGACCAGCCGGGAATGACCACACCGGAGATGTTGGACGCGGCGCATCGGGGAGGACTTGATCTGCTTTGGTCGATGGGTGGTAATTTCCGCGAAGTAATGCCGGATCCAGAATCGGTTACCCAAGCGCTCGAGCACATTCCCTTACGGGTTCACCAGGACATTGTTCTCTCCTCACAAATGTTGCTGGAGCCGGCGGAAACGGTCATTCTGCTGCCCGCGACCACCCGATACGAAATCACCGGCGGGGTAACCGAAACCAGTACCGAACGACGTGTCATCTTCAGCCCCGAGATCCCCGGTCCTCGCATCGAAGAGGCGCGCTCGGAGTGGGAAGTCTTTTTAGAGCTGGCTCGGTTAGCCAAGCCTGAGTTAGCGGCTCAGCTTACCTTTGCCGGCACCGAAGCGATTCGAGCAGAGATCGCTGCCGCTATCCCCGCGTACAATGGGATCCAAACTTTGAAGAGAAAGGGTGACAGTTTTCAATGCGGTGGAGCGATGCTTTGCGCGAACTGGAACTTCGCTACGCCGGACGGGAGAGCGCATTTTAAATCGGTTACTCCGCCGCAAATCGAGGTGCCGGAGGGCGAGTTTCGAGTAGTTACCCGGCGAGGCAAACAGTTTAACAGCATGGTCCATGAGGACATCGATGCCAGTACAAGCGCGACGCGAGATGCGATCATAATGAATCCCGATGATGCGAGAAATTTGCATCTAAAAAACGGTGACCGGGTTTGCTTGCGCAATGATTTCGGACTCTACGCTGGAGAAGTGTTGGTTGCGGATGTTGCCGCTGGAACCATCGAAATCCATTGGCCGGAAGGCAACGTGCTCGTCAATCCGCAGGCGCGCTCGCCGTTAGCGAAAATCCCAGCCTACAAGGAGTTCTGGGCTGCGGTTGAGCCGGCCGAGAACGCCAAAACGGAGCCGGTATTGAATCCCTAATATTCTTATGAGCCAAGAGACAACAAATCAGGGGTTGCCCAATCGATGGCTGCTAGCGGGCGGGGGTGTACTAATGCAGCTTGCCTTAGGCGCGGTGTACGCCTGGAGCGTATTTAAGATTCCGTTAAGCAAAGCATTCGGCTGGTCAGGCACCGACGTGACCTGGGCGTTTTCCTTGGCGATTCTGGTGCTGGGCTTCGCCGCCTTTATCGGCGGGCTTTGGATGCGTCGCGTGGGTCCGAGGATCGTGGGTGTTACCGCCGGCGTTTGCTATGGGGCAGGTGTTGCCCTTTCGGGTCTTTCCGGCGGTAATATTTGGATTTTATGGCTCAGCTACGGGCTTCTCGGCGGACTGGGCCTCGGCCTCGGGTATATTGTGCCCCTCGCTACCCTGGTGAAATGGTTCCCGGACAGGCGCGGGTTCATTACCGGATTGGCGGTCGCCGGGTTTGGTGGTGGGGCGCTGATCACGGCTCCGGCGGCGCAAAAGCTCATCGATAGTTTTGGACCTCTGACCACCCTGGCGATTCTGGGAGCGTGTTATCTCGTCATGGTTGTGCTCGGCGCATCGATCATGCGGAATCCGCCGGAAGGTTGGAAACCGGCAGGGTGGGAGCCTTCCGTTAAGCAGCAAGAACAGTTGGCAGTGCGCGAGTATACGCTCAAAGAAGCGCTCTCCACCTGGCAATGGTACGCGTTGTGGGCCACGCTTTTCTTGAATGTCATAGCCGGTATCAGCATCATTTCTCAAGCTTCGCCGATGGCGCAGGAGATTAGCGGCGTGAACGCACAAATCGCGGCTGGGATGGTAGGGCTTATCTCAATTGCAAACGGAATCGGGCGGCTCGCTTGGGCTTGGCTTTCGGATGCGATTGGACGGCGGAACGTCTTTTTAATCATGTTCCTGCTGCAAGCGATCCTCTTCTTCATCTTACCTTCGCAACGAGAGTTCACTGCGTTGGCCAGCATCTGCTTTGTCGTCATCAGCTGCTACGGGGGCGGATTCGGCACGATGCCGGCATTTGCGGCAGATTTCTTTGGCACAAAATGGATCGGATCAATCTACGGGCTGATGTTAACTGCCTGGGGGTTCGGAGGTGTATTCGGGCCATTGTTAGTTGCGAATATCCGGCAAGCGACCGGTAAGTATGATCTGGCCTTAGTCATTATCGCCGTCATTATGCTGATTTCCAGCGTGCTTCCTTTGATCGTGCGCGCGCATCGGGTCGAACGTCAGGCGGTCGGCGCGGGAGCACGAAGCTAGAGATAAGGGTGATTGGTGATTGCTAGGGACAAGCTCCCGGCTACGCATGCCTGTTATTTCTTTTTCAAGGTAATCCTTGGATGGGCGCGTGTTCACCCCATGATCAATCGTCCTCGTCCTCGAATTGGTTTTGCAGCGAGTTTTGACCACCGGGGCGGTCTGCTTCGAAAACGGATTCGGTCAGTCGATTATCGAGGCCCGTTCGCGGCATGGAACGCTTTTAGAAAGCACATCACTGCAAACCTAGCGGTGATCTGCCGAGGACGAGGACGATTAAATCCGCGCCTCCCTACCGATTAGTGGGAATATTTTTCAATGATCCTGGTCTGGCACTTTGAGAGGCGAGTTGTCCTCCGAAAAAACCATAGTGGGCGGGAAAGCGGTCAGAAAATAGACCGCTTTGCCGTCGTATTCTTTTTTATCAACGAAACAAGCTCGGTCAGGCATCTGGAGGATGGGAGGACTGGAATTCTCCTGATCCTTTGGCGGCATGATCAGTCATCAGCAAGATAAAATGCAAAACCAAACCAGGTGCCGGCGCCTCAGCGCCGAATTAGCCCGGGATTTAGGCGGAATGGCCACCGCTGTAGACAACTGCGAGAAACTCTTTGCTAAAAATCTTCCCCATCTGGCGTGCGTTACTGCTGCTATAGTTGGGTTCGGTTTTGTGTCCTTGGATCGAGCTCGAGCCGACGACACGAAGAATCAAATCCTGCCGGTTCAAACCAGCACGATCCTCAAGGGTGATCTCAATCCATACGGTGTAGCCTTTGTCCCTGCTGGTTTCCCGACCGGCGGTGCCACCGGCGTTGGAGATGTCCTCGTTTCAAACTTCAACGCGAAAAGCAACGTTCAAGGGACCGGCACCACCATTGTCAGTGTCACCCCAAACGGTGCACGTTCGCTTTTCTTTAATGGGACGCCTCCTCTGGGTTTGACGACAGCGTTAGGCGCGCTGACGAAGGGCTTTGTGATTGTTGGCAACCTGCCCACCGATAAAAACGGCGCTCCTCTTCAGGGATCGCTAATCATTTTGGATAAAAATGGGAACGTCGTGACTACGCTGACCGATGCGGCTCTCCTCGATGGTCCCTGGGACTTGACCATTTTTGAAGCCGGCGATTTGGCCCAGGTCTTCGTTTCCTGCGTACTCAACGGAACCGTCACCCGTCTGGATCTGACGGTTTCGCCGACGGGCGTCACGGTCAGAGACATGGTTGAGATTGCGTCCGGGTACGAGTTTGGGCTCAACACTGCGGCTTTGGTGGTGGGTCCAACGGGTGTGGCTTACGACCCGCAGACCGACATACTCTATGTGGCCTCAACGGACGACAATAAGATCTACGGAGTTCCGAATGCCGGTTCCGCAACCTCTTCGAGTGGTACCGGTGCTGTGATCTACCAAGACAACAGCCACCTGCATGGTCCTCTTGGTCTGGTTATTGCACCCAATGGGCACCTGATCAGCAGCCAAGGCGACGCCATTAACCCGGATCCGGCGCATCAGAGTGAAATTGTTGAGTTCACTAAATCCGGGGTCTTCGTCAGCCAATTCGCTCTTGATTCAACGATAGGTGCAGCGTTCGGAATTGCCATCGAGCCAGGCGATACCGGGGTCGTCGATTTCGCTGCTGTTAATGACGCAACGAACGCTCTATCGGTCTTCGAGTTTACGGAGAACTAAGTAAGACCGTGAGTGGGTGGCAAAAGGGTTTGTCATCAAATACCTGCGGGGTGGCCTGGGAAAATGTTACCCCGCAGCGGATCGACGCGGGCCTGTATCTGATTGTCTGATCCGGACTAGGGCAGCGTCCGCTGCGTTTTGGCGTGAATAACAGTGGCGTGTATAGTAGAGGCGTTACCTAATCATCGGAATAAAGACCTTCCCTCTGAATCATCTGTTTAAATGGGCAACGCCTCCCGCTTCGAAGAGCTTTTTTTGCCTCATTTGGATGCTGCCTATAACCTGGCTCGCTGGCTGGTGAGCGACGATCAGGATTCCCAGGACATCGTCCAGGAAGCTTATGTGCGAGCGTTTAAAGGATTCGCCGGATTTCGAGGAGACAACGCACGCGCGTGGTTACTGACCATTGTCCGAAATACAGCCTATACCTGGATCAAGCGTCATGCGACCGACGACAAGTTGATACCCTTTGACGAAGAATCTCATGTTGTGCCGGTCGAGACCGCGCCGTCGGAAATATCTCAGGAAAAGCGACGTGAACAATTGGAGGAAGCGTTGAAGCGGCTTCCGACTGAATTTCGCGAGGTCCTGGTGTTGTTCGAATTTGAAGGGTGGTCCTACAAAGCGATGGCGGACTCACTGCAGGTGCCGCTGGGTACCGTGATGTCGCGTTTGAGCCGGGCGCGGCGCCGTTTGCAGCAAGAGCTCGCTCAATTTCAACCGGGGGAAATCGATGATGAACTGTGAAGAAGCAGATCGATTTCTAGACGCTTACCTGGACGGCGAGCTCGAGCCGGACAAGCGTGCCGAGCTGGAGCAGCATTTGCTTGAGTGTGCCGAATGCGCGGAGAAGCTGAAAGGGTTACGCGAATTTCGCAGTTTCTTTGCCGCCAATGCTCCACATTATCCGGCGCCGCCGGAGCTGAAGAACAAGATCTTAGCCAGATTAGAAGTTCGGCGAAAATCGAGTATCATGGCGCTGGCTCGCCAACCCTGGTTGTATGCGGCCGCGTTATTGATTATCGGCGTGGCCGTGGCCTGGCTAACGTTGTCTCCGAGTTCCGAAAAAAAGATCGCGGATCAGGCCCTCGCGAACTTCAAACGGGCGGCTTTGCTGGAGCGTGTCTGCGACGTGGTGTCGCCGGATCCGGGCGTGGTCAAGCCTTGGTTCAACGGTAAACTCGATTTTTCTCCGCCGGTCGTATTGCCCGGGTTGAACTTCCAAATGCGCGGCGGACGCCTCGACGTTCTCGAAAATCGGAAAGTCGCCGCGGTTACTTACAAACGAGACAAGGATCTGGTTACGGTTTTCGTTTGGCCTGACGCCGGGAAGCCGCTTCCGGAGAAAAGTTGGGAAAGCAATGGGAATTCCGTCTGCGCTTGGCACGTGAAAGCGTATAATTTTGTCGCAGTGTCGAATATGGATGATCACGATATGGACGAGGTAGTTGACCAGCTCAGGGATGCCGTCAATAAACTGTGACCGCCTAGTTTCCTGTCTCATAAAATAGCGTGGCTTTGATCCGGAAGAGGCCGACGGCTGTCCCGCGGACGCGCATGGGCAGCTGCCGGATCCCGCGGCTGCGGGACCGCTACCGGCTGGGCGTCGTTAGTCCCGCGGCCGCATTTAGCGCAGCTTCGTGAGCGTTGTATTCTTCTTCGAGCTTTTTGTCCGGTGAATGGATTGTGCCGTCGGACGAAACGCGCCATTTGCTGGGTGTCTCCTCTAAAAGATTCGCGATGGCCAGGATCTCGGTGGCGAGCCGGTCTGATTTGGCGGCTTGATCCACGGCCTTTTGACCCGATGTACTCTCATAAAAAAGCGAGGCAACCTGTCGGGCTATTTCTTGACGCACGCCATTGTTTGCCAGTTGCCCGGTCAGCGTTGACTCCAGGTTTTCAAAGAAGAGTTTTTGCTGGTTAGAGGCATTGAGTAGCTTGGTTGCCTCGGGTTTGGTCTTGGCGTAAACCGAGATCGCGTTGGCTGATTTAAGGCTGGCCAGATCGTTTCGTACTAATTGTTCCAAGGCGGCCAAACGGTCCTGCAGCGCGGCGGCATTGCCAACGGCGTCTGCCAACGCCAAAGCGATCGCTCTCTGATCGGGCGGCAATGCTCTCACATCGTAGTGCGTGAGTGCCAGGTAATCCGCCGCCGACTTCGGGGAGGCGGACGGCGGTAGATGGGAAGATGAGTCGTTCTCATTCTTCCACCAACTATTGACCTGCGAATAGAGGTAGGATGGCAGGTTCGGATTGCGCAACATCAATCCACCCAAGAAGAACAGCATGGTCCCGCCGCCCAGTACCAAGACATAGATCCAAAACACCTTATGCCCATCGCCGGGGTCCTCTGGTCGCCGGTTCGGGGCACGCTGACGGGAGTCCTGCATCCCCGCCTTGATATCAAGCGGTCACGGAAATTCAACGGAGGAATGGGGGAACGGAGGAACGGAGTGTTGGAGTGATGGAGTGATGGAGTGATGGAGTGTTGGAGTGTTGGAGTGATGGAGTGATGGAGTGATGGAGTGTTGGAGTGATGGAGTGTTGGCGCGGGACTGGTCGGGCATTGCTGTCAGGCAGAAACGGAGTTCTGGAGCTCGCAGACCGGGAATCACCGACGCATCACCCCACTACTCCAACACTCCACTACTCCACCACTCCGCTTCTCGTTACGGGGTTGCGGTTGGATTCGCTACTGGTTCAGGTGTTGCAGACTGTTCTGGACTCGGGCTCGCCTTGCTAAGCGGCGATTCCTTCGGGGTAGGCGAGGTGTGTGCGCTTACCCGGTGATGCCGGATCGGGGTCGAGTTATTCCCGGCTCTTCGGATCGTGGTACCTGCCTTCTGTAAGCCTTTGCCCACGGTTCGCTCCGTGGCCTTAGCTCCGTTCGATACTGCGCTTCCCGTGGCCTTTGCTGTGTTGGTCACGGCTTCGCCCGTCTTATGAGCGACTTTTTTTGTTGTATTTTCGGTCTTCTCTACGGGTCCTGGTTGGTTTTGATCCTGTGCTATCACCAAACCAAGCGGCAGCAAGACCGCGATGGCTAACGATGCATGTAGCTTTTTCATATCATCCAAATACGAATCAAAACAGCCAGGATATGGGGACAGACAACCCCTTGGTCGTTGCCGGCTAGGTTGGAAACGTATTTTCTCAAAAGGGTTCGAAATGACCGAACCCAATGGACGTATCGCTATAAATCGACGCCACCCGGAAAACACGAATGGGACCCGCCTCCGCGAAGCCTACGGCGCGGCAGGCTCTATGGACAAATAGGACTAATGGGCCCATCGCCCAGAACCCATAAGTCGCATGAGTCCCAGAAAGCCTGTCACGCCGTAGGCTTGGCGGAGGCGGATCCCATTCGAGCCACCCCTCCCAACCCCATCGAGGACCTCGACGAGAGCGACAAATGGTTCCTACCGAAAATCCGGTATCGGACGAATCGCGCTCAACGGCCTGGGCCGTTCGCAGGTTGATTTAATCTCGAAAGTGGTATCGCCGGCTGCTTTCGTGACGATGGCCTGGAGCACCTCCAGAACGTGGTAAGCAAGTTTCCCAGAGGCGCGATGGGCTGTTCCGGTACTGGTTGCTGCCGCCATATCGGCTAACCCGATGCCACGATGGTTACCATCTCCGTAGCTGTGGGTATGGGCGATGTCGGTCCAATGTTGGGCTCCGGTTCGAATTAGCCGGACGTTACCACCAAAGAAGTTGGGGTCAGGCACCTGCAACGAGCCGGCGGTTCCATAGATCTCAATCGGCGTATGATTGTGCCCCGCGACGTCGAAGCTTACCGTAAAAGTGACGGCTGCCCCGGAGTGAAACTCTAGAATCGCGGTGACATAGGTTAAAACCTCAACCGCAAACTCTGTTCCTTGCCGTGGACCGCTGCCGATCTTTCGTTTGGGTAACGTGTTTCTTCCAATCGACAATACATTCTTAACCGGCCCTAAGAGATTTACGAGGGCGGTAACATAATAAGGACCCATGTCGAATACCGGGCCGGCTCCCCTTTGGTAGAGGAACTCGGGATTGGGATGCCATTTTTCCGGCCCCCCATACATAAAGAACGCCGCACCTCCAATGGGTTGTCCGATTGCGCCTGCGTCCACTAATTTCCTGGCAGTTTGATGGCCCCCGCCAAGGAAAGTATCCGGCGCCGCGCCGACACGGAGCTCTTTCGCATCAGCGGCGTCCAGCAAGGGTTGCGCTTCTTCTCGGGAAAGAGCGATTGGTTTTTCAGAATAGACATGCTTCCCGGCGTCGATGGCAGCTCGACTGACAGCAACATGGCTTTGAGGAATCGTGAGATTCAAGATCACTTCGATCGAAGGATCTGCCAGCAGATCATCTACGCTCATCGCTTTGATCCCGAACTCTTTAGCGCGAACATTGGCGTTTTCCGGAATCGCATCGGCACAAGCTACGATCTTGAACTGAGGAAAATTCGATTTCAGATACACGGCGCTGATGTAGCCGGCTCCGACAATTCCAACGCGTTTTGGTTCGATGTCTGTCATGGGTAAAGTTGCGTGTTACGGACTACAAGTTGCTGGTTGCGGGAACAACCCATAACTCGCAACTGGCAACTCGCAACCCGCAACTTTACAGCCCCAACACCTCGGCGTTTTCTTTCATCGCGTTGAGGACCAACTGAATATGTTCATCGAGCGGAACACCGAGCTCCTCGGCGGCATGCGCGATCTCTTCCCGATCGACAGGCGCGGCAAAGCCTTTGTCTTTCCACTTCTTCTTTACCGACTTCAATTCCACGTCTGCTACCTTCTTAGATGGGCGGACCAAGGTGACCGCAACGATGAATCCGGTAACTTCGTCCACCGCATAAAGCGCTTTTTCCATCTTTGTTTCCGGTCTGCGGCCCGTCACCTCTGGTGCATGCGAAAGGATCCCTTGCACGATGGTCTCATCGACCTGGCGTTCGCGCAGAATCCGGGCTCCGACTGCCGGGTGACCTTCCACTGAAATGTCAGGGTACCGTTCGTAATCGAAATCGTGCAGTAACCCTACCACGCCCCACAATTCCGGATCTTCCGAGAACCGAGTTGCATAAGCTCGCATCGCACACTCCACCGCCAGCATATGCCGGCGCAAAGAATCGCTTTGAGTGTATTCAGTGACAAGTTGCCAAGCGTAGTCGCGGGTTGGGAGCATGGGGAGGTGAGAAGTGATTGGTGATTAGTGAATGGTGATTGGTGATTGGTGGCTTGGGGGGTGGGTCAGTACAAGGTAACACTTCAGGGTCAAGACATCGGTAACAGCGGCGTCGAACAAGGTTACTGGTTTCGAACATTGTTTCCACCAATCACCAATCACTTCTCACCCCTCACCACTTCTTGACGGCCTCACTTGGCCCACTTACGGTCGCTCGGTCATTCGTTTCCCCCAGATGAAAACCGAATCGATTGAACCGAATCCACCTGTTCAACAGGGTATTGGTGTCTACCAGTGGACGATTTGTGCTCTTCTGTTCTTCGCTACCACCATCAATTATATCGATCGCCAAGCCATCGGGGTCTTGGCGCCCGAACTGCAGAAAGCGTTGCACTGGAACGAATCGGATTATGGAAACATCATTTCGGCGTTTCAGATCACCTATGCGATTGGCCAAGTATTGACCGGGTTCATCGTTGACCGAATCGGCACCTTTGCCGGGTTCGCCATCTTCGTCACCATTTGGAGTATTGCCGCAGTGGGTCATGCTTCCGCGAGATCCGTGTTCCAGTTTGGGGTGATGCGAGCGTTACTGGGACTTGGCGAATCAGGCAATTTCCCGACCTGTATCAAGACGGTTGCCGAATGGTTCCCGCGCCAGTTGCGAGCGTTAGCGACTGGTCTCTTCAATTCAGGCTCGAATATTGGCGCCATTGTCACCCCAGTGGTGGTGCCGATTATTTTTATCAAATACGGTTGGCAAGCTGCCTTCATTGCTACGGGGTTACTCGGTTTCCTTTGGTTAGTTGCGTGGTTGGTTCTCTATCCGCTCTGTGCTCGTCACGGGTTGACCAAAGTACAGGAGGCCAAGGTCCGGGTACCTTGGTTGCCGCTCCTGGCCAAATCGCAAACCTGGGCAATCATCTTAGGCAAATTTCTCACCGACCCAGTTTGGTGGTTCTACCTTTTTTGGTTGCCGAAATTCCTTAACTCGACCTACGGAGTAACCATCGACAAGATCGGGCCGCCTCTGGTCATCATCTATCTTGCGTCTGATGCAGGCAGTATTTTGGGCGGCGCTTTCTCGTCTTATCTACTGAAACGGGGTTGGTCGGTGAATGCCGCCCGTAAAACGGCCATGCTAGTCTGTGCATTCTGTGTTGTGCCCACAATTTTCGCGTCTCAAGCCAGCAATCAATGGGTAGCAGTCGCCCTGATTGCATTGGCGACCGCCGCTCACCAGGGCTGGTCAGCTAACCTGTTCACCTTATCGTCCGATCTTTTTCCGCGGCCTGCGGTTGGCTCAGTCATCGGAATGGCCGGGGGCGCAGGAGCCTGCGGTGGACTCTTTATCGCCCAGTTCGCCGGGTTCATTCTACAAACCACCAAAAGCTACGTGCCGCTCTTTCTCATCGCCGGCACCGCCTATTTGATCGCCTTCGGGGTTATTCACTTGATCTCTCCCCGGCTGAAACCCGCGCAGGTGGCCGGCATTCCCGCTGAAGCGTGAGAGACCTGCCCTGAGCAAGCGTAAAGCGCGTCGAAGGGCCTGCCCTGAGCAAGCGTAACCTTTCGACGAGCTCAAGGCTGGCGCGCGTCGAAGGGTGATTCGTGAGAGGTGATTGGCAAGAAGGTGGCGTTCACCCGGTTCCTGACCATGAAATGGTCTAACATAATAGCCCAGGGCTTTAGTCCTGGGTAACCGGCCACGATGACCCGCCCTGAAAGTGGCGGCCGAAAATGTTGACCTTTCCCACAGTCAGACACCGCCAAAAAAAGCGACTCCGGCCATAACCCTCCCTGGGCGAGAACCGATTCGGGCGCCCTTTCAGGGCGCATTTTGGCCTGATCTTAACCCAGGGCTAAAGCCCTGGGCTGTTATGTTGCGTCATTTCATGGCGCCCTTTTGGTTCCTAGTTTCGACCAATATTGCCGAGTCTTGTCCTGGACTTCTTACTAACCCCCAATCCCCAAACTCGAGCGAAGTCCCTTCTCCCCCGCAGGGGTAATAAACAACGCCCGGCTATCTTCGATCCGTTTGATCCATTTCATACGGAAACACGATTGAGCCAGAGCGGCGCCGATGGCGCCGGCGATATGAAAACGGCGTTCACTCCAATCCATGCACGGACGACAAAACACGCGCCGCCGTCGACGCGATCCAGCAACATCAACTCCTAGCTTTGCCAGGAACACTTCGCCGGTCTCGGTCACTTCTCCTCCTTCCGGTCCTAGAATCAGGTAACCATTCCGGACCAGCGAATCAGCGATAGCAACCCCGAGTTCTCCCGCCAGATGGTCGTAGCAAATCCGAGCGGTTGCCAGGCTACGGTCCTTGAAAACGGGGGTTCGTTTTGAGCTTGAAGCAGCAACGGTCATGATGCTTTCCAGCATTTGGCCCACTGCCGCTGACGCTACCCGGAAATAGCGAAAACGACCTTGCGCGCTGAAGGTGAGAATGCCGGCGCCGACCAGCTTGCTCAGATGTTCGCTGGTAGTTTGAGGAGTGACTCTGGCGACATAGGCTAATTCTTTGGCCGTTAGTGCCCGGCCGCCTAGTAGCACGGACAGCATCTCAGCGCGGGCACGGTCGCCCACCAGAGCCGCTACCTCACTCATTGAAGTCGAGACCGACATATCGAGAAACTCTCACATGACCAATCTCAGACAAGCCCCGACACTTCGGCGGGCGCCGAAGTGTCTGACTTTGATCTCGTTAGACGCGGCTGTAACGTCACCCCCATGGACAACCAAACTCAGTCCGATTCTGGTGCCCGTTTGGAACCGGCTTCAACCGGGCAACCACGACTGCAGGATCTGAGAGAAAAGCATTTTCGAATACCTGGGGTCCGGGAGCACTTACGGCTCTTTCTGAGGTATTTACCTCCGGCTGACGAGAGCGGAAAAGCCATCGTTCTTTATGTTCACGGCGCGACCTTCCCGTCTGCGCTTTCAATTGCTCATCGGTTCGATGGCCGTTCCTGGCGTGACGAATTGTGTGCCGCCGGATTCCACGTCTGGGGTCTGGATTTTCAGGGGTTCGGCGGATCCGATCGCTACCCGGAAATGTCGGCTCCTGCCGATAACGGTCCTGCTTTAGGCCAGGTGCAGGAAGCCAGCCAGCAGGTCGAGCTCGCTGTCCGGTTCATCGTAGACTTTCATAAAGTACAAACCATTTCGTTGATCACGCATTCTTGGGGCAGCATAGCTGCCGGACACTTCGCCGGACAATGCCCAGACCTGGTTGATCGGATAGTATTCTTTGCCCCAATCGCGATGCGTACGGTAGGGATGAGTTCCCCCTCGTCCGCACCTAGCGTCGCCTGGCGCTTGGTCACGCTCGAAGCGCAATGGAACCGATTTACCGAAGATGTCCCATCTGGACATTCGCCGGTGTTGGCTCCGCGGCATTTCGCTGAATGGGGCGAGCTGTATCTGGATACTGACGCTGAAAGCCGGTTACGGGTGCCCCCCAGCGTTAAAGTTCCGTCCGGTCCAGGTCAGGACATCGCGAATGCTTGGCAAGGGGACTTGCCTTATGACCCCGGCCGGATCAAAGCGCCGGTCGCTATCATCCGGGGCGAATGGGATGAGACGACGAATGCGGCTGACACCGCGTGGCTTTTCTCAGCTTTGAGTGCGTCCCCGGTGAAACGGGAGGTCAAGATTAGCTGTGCTACGCATCTGATGCATTTGGAACAGAGTCGCTACGCTCTTTATCGGGAGACCGAGACTTTTTTGAGCGGGAAAGACGATCCTGGGGTTGAACGGCGAGTCTCGAGCGGAAACGCCCGCATCGTCGCCAGCGAGCCCTGATCAACCCTCGAGGACACATCATGTTTGCCGTGATTTTTGAAGTTCAACCCAAGAAAGGACGCCAGGATCAATACCTGGAACTGGCGAAGTTTCTGAAACCGGAGCTCGAGCGCATAGACGGCTTTGTCGACAATGAACGCTTTGCCAGCCTGCAAATCGAAGGCCGGGTTCTATCGCTGTCGACTTGGCGCGATGAAAAGGCCGTGATCCGCTGGCGAACGTTAGCGGTCCATCATGGAGTGCAAGAGAAAGGCCGGACTGAAGTATTCGCCGACTACCATCTCCGGGTGGGAGAAATTACTTCTGATACCCATGTTCCAGCCGGCCAATCCCTAAAAGAGCAGCGCTTGGATGTGACCGAGGTTGGGGAAGCGAAGACGGTAACTATCACCGAAATCACTCCGGTCTCTGGCGCTGAACTCACGGAAGACGAGCTTGAAAGGTTTCTACAATTTCCCGGCCGAGACGGCGTAAAAGAAGCGCACTCTTTTCAGAGCATTTATAACCCGGGCAAATGCCTGGTGTTAGCTTCGTGGAAAGATGGCGGCGTCGCTGCTTGGCAACCACCCGTAGCGTCCAAACAGGCAAAAGAAATCCGGCACCGAGAGGTTCGAATAATCCGGGACTACGGCATGTTCGACCGAAGAGAAGCGCCGCAATATTACCCGGATGCGAAGAGGGAAGGGGATAGGTGAGAGGGGACCGGTGAAAGGTGATTGGCTATTGGCCCAGGGGGAGGGACGTGGAGTCCGCGAAAATTGATAGCGAATACGTTTTCTAACTGAGTTATCAACTATGCCTACGCTTTGTATTCGTTATAAAATTAATCCGAACAAACTTAATGATTTTGAGGAATACGCCAGGAACTGGCCTAAACCCATAGAACGCTGTGGAGGTCGGCTGATCGGCTACTTTCTTCCAACCAAATTGGCCGGCAGGACCGATTCAGCCCTGGCGTTGATCGATTTTCCAAGCCTTGCCTCTTACGAAGAATATCGATGCCGGCTCATGGAGGATCCGGAAGCAAAACAAAATGTGGCGAGCGCCGAGCGATCCGGATGCATCCTGGTCGAGGATCGCTCATTTTTACAGTGGGTCGAGACCTAATTAGATCCACCGATAAGAAAATCTTGTTCCTCGGGTTCGGCTGTTGTTTATCTTGTCGGCCATGAATCTAAAACTTCGCCTCGGGTTACTTGCTCTCTTCCTTGCGACACTTAGCTTGACCTCGTGCATGAATCAGGAAGGCGTAGGTCCGGCGGAAGGGGAGATGAAGACCCCAGGTGGCGCGGGTGGCTACTAATTGCTGCGGCTTCGGGTTGATAAACGGGCCCGCGCCCGGGTCATATCCTTTGCGTCTGCGTATCTTTGCATCAGGTTAATCGTCGCGATTAGCAGTGAGCGAGGATGCGCAATGTGTACGGTTTCCTTTCTGCCTCATGCCCGGGGATTTTATCTCGCGATGAACCGGGACGAGCTCTTGACTCGAGCGGTCGGATTGCCCCCGGCCGTTGTTGAGACGAGCGGTTGCCGGGTGATTTATCCCCGGGAACAACAGGGCGGAACCTGGATCGCGGTGAATGATCGCGGGATCTGCCTGGCGCTGGTGAATTGGCATAAAGTCGATTGTTTTCCCCCAGGGGAAGTGATCAGTCGCGGCGAAGTGGTAAAGTCTCTGGCGCTGACCGGCTCGTTGTCCGAGGTCGAAGAAAAGCTGCAGAGTTTATCGCTGGCACATATGCGGCCGTTCCGATTGTTGGTGATCGCAAATAACGAACAGGCAGTTGGCGAATACCGGTGGAACCTCCGGCAGGTGCAGGATCACCGCTACGCCTGGATCCATCGGCATTGGTTTTCTTCGGGATACGACGAGGAAACTGCGGAACGGGTACGGAACAGCGTGTGCCAACAAGCTTGGCGACAGAGGGATGCCGGCAATCTCGCATGGTTACGGCACTTGCACGCCACCCATTTGCCAGAGCCAGGACCGTTCTCAATCTGTATGCATCAAGCAGTCGCTGAGACCGTCAGTTACACTGAGGTAGCCGTTTTGGGCGAAGAAATAACCATGCACTACAAGCCTGGGCCTGTCTGTTCTTCGACAGCATCGTATGAAACCACGTTGAGGCGCGGGAAAACCGTGAACCATTAGCCGTGACTCATTTTTCCTTGATCGTTACCGGTAGCCCGGGACGGCCCGCGTAGAAAACAATCAGCACCACTGGTTCGCTAAGCGTATATCCACGGTGCACGGACTGCACGGTTTCCGCTAATGCTTGCCCTGCGTGTAGCGTGATCCGTTGTCCGGTCTCGCGTTTTTGGACGGTCAGTGAACCCGACAAAACGTAGGCGACGTTGATCATGGGATGCCGGTGCCAATCCAAGGTCGTGTGCGGTGGGATCGAAATTTTTAGAAGAGTGACCTGCGGCTGGCCTGTTAGATAGGCGTTGTACTTAACTCCGTCCCAAGAGTTGGTGGTCTCCAGGACTTTGACCGTCTTCACTTCCGATTGAGTTGGAGGCGGAGCCGCTGCCGTGGCGAACGCAGCTGGCGCAGCCAGGAGAGCGAACCAGCAAGGGAAAGTCTTCGTCAGCCAATGAATTTGAGACCGGAGGGAGTTTCGCATGCTGGAATGAAAAGCGGAAGGATCGATGAATTGCAAACCCCAACGCCACGGAAAAGTAATCAGACGGCGGGCAACGGAGTGATGGAGTAGTGAAGTGATGGAGTAACGGAGTAACGGAGTAACGGAGTGTTGGAGTAATGGTCATTGGCTGGTTCCGCCATCGTTAGCCGCAACACTCCAACACTCCATCACTCCATCACTCCAACACTCCAACACTCCATCACTCCATCACTCCATCACTCCAACACTCCATCACTCCAACACTCCAACACTCCATCACTCCATCACTCCATCACTCCAACACTCCATCACTCCATCACTCCATCACTCCATCACTCCATCACTCCATCACTCCATCACTCCATCACTCCATCACTCCATCACTCCATCACTCCATCACTCCATCACTCCATCACTCCATCACTCCCTCACTCCATCACTCCATCACTCCATCACTCCATCACTCCCCGCCGTCTGATTACTTCTCTGCGGCCCCTTGGAGCGCATAAACACCACCGCGCCGGTAAGCGCCGCTAGTGGAGCCGGACCGAGCAAGAGCCAGAAGGCCGGGTGATCTGCGGTCGCAGCAGCAACCGTGGTGATTAGCAAAAGAGTCAGGACAAAGCTGAAACCGCTCATGTCGCTCTGGCGGCGACCGGACCGCTTTGTCCGGCTTGAGCGGCTTCTCGCCGCCTCGCTTTCGATTCCCATTCTTACTCGTCCTTTCACATAGTAATGACGAACGAGAAAAGTGAAAATGGACAAAACGAAAGCGGCGGCGGCGAAATAATTTGCGCCAAAACCTGCCCGCATCGGTTCCGGCTTGGGATGCGGGCGAGGTCTCGGCGTCGGTATTTGTCTGCTTGCTCAGCTTACGTCCAGGGCCCTCAATGTCTGGTCGTTTAATGCGCCGTTGACAGGCAGCTTATCTACAGACTGAAACCAACGGACAGCTTTCTCGGTCTGCGGGCCGATGACACCGTCTATGGAGCCGTGATAATAACCGAGCTTGGCTAGTTCTTTCTGGGCCGCGGCGACAGTGTCATCGTTTGGCGCCGTATCATAAAGCCCACTTTGGTCGTCGTTGTAAGCATAGGGAGCATCGGAATAACCGTAGTCATCGATACCATAGGGGTAATCCGACCAACCATAGTAAGGGTACCAACCCCCTCCATACCACCGTCCGCCGTACCCACGTCCACCGTAATAATGCCCGAAGTGTCCGCCGTACGAGCCATAGTGTCCGCCGCCGAAATGTCCACCACCGCCGAAATGGCCGCCGCCGCCCATGTGGCCTCCACCGAAACCGCCGCCACCCATGTGGCCGCCACCGAAACCACCACCCATGTGGCCTCCGCCAAATCCGCCAGCAAAGGCGGTGGAACTTACGAATATTATGCCGGCTACGATTAGGCCGGCGATCTTAATTGTCCTCATAAAAAGAACCTTTCCTCACCCAACATCGTCCCGAACCTGGCAAGGGATAATTGGATCTCACGATGCGCTATCAGCCGGGCTGATAGCAAAGCGCCTGCTTTGCCTATGATCCGGCAGCCGCCGGAAGAAATTACAAATGACAAACTAAGACAGGCTAGCCCCCGTGTTCGGTGCTCTGGGAATCTGTCATTTGTAATTTTGGAGCTGGTACTCCGCTAGCTGGAGTCAGTTCGTCCCGGATCGAGTTCGCGAAGCGATAAAACTCTCCGGCCAGGCCTCCGAGCTCGCCGCTGGAGACCGCCCAGGAATAGGTTCTGTCGATACGCAACCCGGGGACCGGCAATTGGCGGACGAAGCCCAGAGCGATCTCTTGATGGATTTCCCAACTGGAAAGAAAAGCGATACCCAGACCGGCGATAACGAGTGTCTTGATGGCCTCACTACTGCCGAGCTCAAAACGGTAATCCAGTTTTCGCAGATCGACTCCGCTTTCTTGTAAGACACGCTCAATCACAGCTCGTGCACCGGCGCCGGACTCGCGCCAAATCAGTGGTAAGCCTTGCAGATCGCTCGCGGAGCGCACCGCTTCGATTTTGCGGCGCAGTTTTGCGTCCGGTATACGGGCAGCACAGACGGGAACGATTTCATCCCTCATAAAGGGTTCTAATCTTAGACCCGGGCTCCGGGTGAGCCCTTCCACGAGTCCAAGGCCGAGCCGGTGTTCTCTTAGTTGGTCTAAGATTATATCCGTATTACCCACCACCAGTTTAAGGGCGGCCGCCGGATGATAATGATGGAAACGAACAAAGATCCTCGGCACAAAGTATCTTGCTACCGTCGTGCTGGCACCGAGCGTCACAGTCCCGGTGACTTCCCGGTTCTGATCCAGCTCTAACACAATCTCTTCCAGCTCGGCAAAAACTCCCTGCAAACGATCCCGGAGGTGAGCTCCCTCCGGTGTCAAAGAGACACCACGCGGCGTCCTGATAAATAGTGTTCTTTCTAGATTGGATTCCAATCTCCGGATCTGCCCGGTGACCGCCGGCTGCGAAAGATGAAGCCGGCGCGCCGCTTCCGAAATTTGGCCGGCATCTGCGACCTCTAGGAAGGTCTGCAAGAGAATTGGATGTACCCGATTAAGATCCACGCCTTTTAAGTGATTGGTGAGAAGTGAGAGGTGAGTGGTTAATGTGCTATCCCAATACCGTCCACTAAGTCTACTCTGTCCACTACGTCTAAGGGGCGAAACGGCGAGTGGGCGGAGGGGCGAGTGGGACCCAGCGCCCGTCGCCCTTTCGCCCATTCGCCCTTTCTTGCTTGGCCGCGTCGGGCTCTTGATCTGCCGGGGTACCGATGATCGTATCATCGGTGTGGCGAACCTAAGTCAAATCTTTCGCGGAAACCTGCAGGGTGCGTACTTGGGTTTCTGGGGTTCCGCTGAATGTGCAGGCCAAGGTTATATGACAGAAGGTGTACAGCTAGTCCCTAATTTACGCTTTCAAACAGCTGAAACTGCATCGCCTAGAGGCGAATGTTCAATCAGCTAATGCGCGATCCAAAGCGCTGATCAAACGGTTGGGATTCCGCTACGAAGGCTTTTCTCCGCGTTATCTAAAGATCAGCGGCAAATGGTGCGATCACGAACGCTGGGCGATTCTTGCCGAGCAGTGGCTTTCTCGTGTGAGAGCTAAGAAGTGAGAAGTCCTTGATGATTCTGTTTTACCTGATTGGCTTGATGAGGAAAAAGAAAGCCGAGCAGGCTGAACGCCACGAAAACGCTAGCGAATGATCGGTTAGGTTGCCCTAGAATGTGTGTGAGTTTCATTTTTTGTTACTCTTTCTGCGGCAAATCTGGGCCCGCGGAACCGCCCTGTAGTATCGTTTCTGATGATTACATATCAGACTTGCTGATAGCCGCATTTTGGACCTGACCTGAAACAGAGGGCGGTTTGCCCAAGCAACGATAACGGATCCTCAGTTCGGGGAAGGTTTCGCCAGGCTCAATCGCCGACACGCCGACACCAAGGATTTATCCAACCGAGACTAAAGCAGCGTTTGCTGGACTACATCCGGCGCAACCAAGAAAAGGATGTCGTCGGGCTGTTGATCTGTGGAACAACCGATGACCGAATCGTTGGGATGGCGAACCTCAGCCAAATCTTTCGGGGAAATTTGCAGGGTGCGTATTTGGGTTCCTGGGCTAGTGACCAAAGAACATCCACAGGAGAACCTCGCCCTCGTCCGATACTGACCGCCCGGTAGTGCTGCCGTAATTCGCGTAAACTCGTGTCCCCACCAGCCCAGGTTCGGATTTCAGCAAAAATCGCTTAAAACAACGCAATCCCCGGCAAGATTCGGACGCTAAGTCCCAATAGTATGCTCATAACGCATAACCAGAATTAAAATAAGTTCGTTGGAGGTTTATGTCTTTACGACGTCGGGTAATACATCAACAGGAAACTTACCGTTTTTCTATCACTCCTACTCTGAGCGATTATCCGCTCCTGATCGGTGAAATCTTACGACGCGATGAACTGCGTGCTGTTGAACAGGCTAAACGCCGCACGCTTCTTTACGGGCTGGGTAAGGCATTGGGCATGCGAGTAGCACGGCAGTTAGGGACCCGCGTCATCAGTTACTCTGGTTATCCTGCTGAGCGAGTTGAGGAATAGGGGAAAAGGAGCCAGGAGGCAAAATCCAGTAGCCAGTGGGCCCTGGGCATAGGCTGATTGCCTCGAAACGTAACATCGCTCCCACTTGGCCAGTACCGGTTCCGGAACTCCTGGCACAATGGCTGCTCCAGAGTTTCGTCGACGGAGGGCCCATGGTGTTTGATCCTTTTCACTCATACATTTCTCCGGATTTTACTTTCCGGATCGCGCGGACCGGTCACGAACTGGACGGTTATTGGAGATTACGCAGACGGATTTTTTGTGAAGAACAGGCAATCTTCTCTGAAAGTGACCGGGATGAATTTGATGAGCAGGCTATCCCGATCGTCTGTGAAACCTTGATTGCCGGTATGGAAGATGGCGTGGTGGGAGTGGTGCGGATCGATGAACGAGCTCCTGGGGTTTGGTATGGGAGTCGCCTCGGAGTTGATCCCGACTATCGTAGCATCCGGCAATTCAGCCCCAGTGTTTCTGTTCGTAACAGTTTACCGGTATACCGCGGCTTAGGAGCGCTGGGGGCTGGGCTTATATATAAAGCGGTTTCAACCGCCCATGCTCTCGGCTGCACGGAGTTTCTTGCGACAGTTCAACACCAGAACGCACGTTTCTTTCAACGGTTACACTGGGAGTCACTCGGTACGCTGGACCTGTTCGGTCTCCCCCACGTGAAGATGCGTGCCGACTTAAATTATTATCGGCCGGCTACACGCATTTTCTGACTGCAGCCTTGGAGCGCGCCTTCCCGCGGCCGCGAGAAGGCGCGCTCCTGGAAACCGTGAACGGCGAACCGTGAACGGTGAACTGTGAACCGCTAACTGTGACCTCCCCAACGGATGCCGACCACGCGACCCTATCACGCCTCACCGTTTTCCTGAGAGCTCATACTGGCGTAGCCGATAAGCTGGCTATCGCTCAAGCTTATGCCCCGGCTCAGGCGTTGGCAGGTGCTATTCGTCTCGGAGACGATTGCGCTGCCATTCCCGATAACCACGGCTTTTTGCTCTTTGCCGGGGAAGGGATGTTAGAATCTTTCGTGGCAGACGATCCCTGGTTTGCCGGTTACTCGGCGGTAATGGTAAATCTAAGCGATATCGCCGCGATGGGAGGCCGGCCGCTGGCAATTGTTGATATCCTTTGGACGCCTGGATTGGAGCAAGGAGGCGCGATTTGGGAAGGAATCACCGCAGCATCCCAATCCTACGGAGTGCCCGTAGTCGGCGGTCACACCACCATCACGCGCGCCGGGCATGCGTTCCTGGCTGCGGCGGTGCTGGGGAGAGCTAACCGGTTAATTACGAGTTTCGATGCTCGGCCGGGTGATGCTCTGTTGATGGCGGTCGATTTAAGAGGCGAATATCGCCGCGATAAACCTTTCTGGAACGCCAGCGTTAGTGCGCCGGCTGAACGGTTGCGCGGCGATCTCGAACTTTTAGCGACCCTGGCGGAAAAGGGTTGGGTCCGAGCGGGCAAAGACATCAGCAACGGCGGAATTGTGGGCACTCTCGCGATGTTGCTGCAATGTTCACAGCGAGGAGCAGAGCTCTGGTTGGATCAGATCCCGCGCCCGGATCAGGTCGATTTAACTCGTTGGCTGGTTTCCTTTCCCAGCTTTGGGTTTCTGTTAAGCGTTGACCCTTCCCAAATAGATAACGTCAAAAAGTTGTTTGATGATCGGGAAATTGCTGCCGCCCAGGTCGGGACTATCACCGAGCCAGGAGCTTTTGTACTCGTTTACGGAACGGCGCGCGAGACATTTCCGGTGACGGCTTAACTCGCGGAGGCAGCGTGGCCCCGCCGTGCCATGTCCCTTTGATGAGCACTTCCTTGGGATGATTGCTGGATCCAGTGAAGTTGGCATTTAACTTTTCTACCACCAGATCTAGAGCAGCCGCGCCGACAGCGGACAGATTTCCATCGATCCCGGCGGCTCTTCCCATTTCATCCGATGTGCGATAGAGATAAGCTAACCCGATGTCTTCCGGAACCGACAAACGGTGCCGGCTCAGAAACCGGCGCACTGGCGCTTTGTAGACCAGCAACGAGTCAGGTTTATCGACCGCAAGCCAGGTATCAAAGTCAGCCTGGCTATCAGCGTCAACTGGTATAAACGGTTCGCAGCGATCGGGTTTCGGTAAGCTGCGCTGCCAGTCAAGAAAGGCGCCGGACCATAGGTTGTTGGAGATGCGGTTATTGAGGTCCGGGACTATCAAAGCTGGCCGGCGATAACCGAGTTGCCACATGTGATCGAGGGCAAGTTGGACGTTATAAAAGCCATGAAAATTGGCGCGATCGACGACTACCGTGGGGAAGTAAGCACTCAATCCGGCAACGGCGAATCCTTCGGTCCGGAATAGAACTTCGCTATCCTCTCGGGAGAAGCCCAGAAGTACACCCCTGATCCCGCGTGCGCGCAGAGTGGCTTGGAGGCGTTCATAGCTGCCGCGATATTCGCTCAAAGGAAACACTTCGATTTTGAACCCGAGAGCCGCGGCCCGTCCTTGGATCCCTTCGAACTCCCAACGACAGACGTCTTTTGAGCGCCAGCTTTCGCGCCCGCCGTAGTTTGTCACTAGCGCAATCACGTCCACTTCCCCATTGCCACCTCGCCGGCGCCGGCTAGCCATGAGCGCACTGACCAGCGGGTTTGGTCGATAGCCGAGTTTTTCGGCAGCTTCTTCTACCCGTTGACGAGTTAGTGCGCTGATTCGCGGATCGCTGCGTAATGCTCGGGAAACGGTGGAAGCAGCCACGCCCAGGGAGTGTGCGATTTCAGCCATCCGCGCTGTCTGAATTTGTCTTCCTGGCATAATTTCTGGCAGAGATCCAGCTGACCGAATCGAACTTATGCAATGATTTGCGCGCTAGTTCACCAGCTAATGCGCAACAATATGCGCAAGAAAACCACTTCGGCAAGCCAAGAGCGGTTCGTCAGTTGCTTTGCTTAGTGGGCAACCGGCGGAGCCCTCCCGCTTCGCTCTAACCCATTCAACAGACAAACCAACTGATATGCCAGCCGTTGCTAAAGAGATGAATAAGAAGGGAGACTTCCTTGTCGATTACGAGGAAAAAGTTTTCCCTGACGTTAAAGCGGAGCCGGGCGAAAAAGCGCTCGTTACTTTTCATACTGTTGCCTTTGAAGGTTCGATCTCCATTGTTAACACCCTGGTCGCAACTCGCCTTTTACGTAAGGGCTACGAAGCATCTATCCTGCTCTATGGTCCGGGCGTGACCATGGGCTTTCAACGGGGTTTCCCCACGCTCGGAGATGAAGCATTTCCCGGGCACCTCTTTGTCAATCAACGTCTCGAAAAGTTTATGGAGGAGGGCGGCAAAGTTTACGGCTGCAGGTTCTCCACCCAAGCTTTGTACGGTCAAACCGAGAAAGCCTTTATCCCGGGGATCCGTCCTATCAGTCCGTTAGATGTGCTGGACATTATCTTGCTACACCAAAAAGCCAATGCGGTGATCATTAACTCCTGGACGGTGTAACCGATGAAAAAAATTAAAGCGGCTGCGATCCAAATTGCACCCGATCTCTCGGGTGGTGCTGGAACCGTCGATCGCGTCTGCGACGCGGTCGGCCGCGCTGCCGCTCAGGGAGTCAAGCTGGCGGTGTTTCCGGAGACGTTCATTCCTTATTATCCCTATTTCTCCTTTGTTTCTCCGCCGGTCGCCACTGGGAAAGAACACCTGAGGTTGTATGAAAACGCCGTGAAGGTACCAGGGCCGATCACGCAACGATTGGCGGACATGGCGGCGCGATATCAGATGGTACTGGTAGTAGGGGTAAATGAGCGCGACGGAGGCAGTCTTTATAACACCCAACTGATTTTTGATGCAGATGGTTCGCTGTTACTGAAGCGCCGCAAGATTACTCCTACCTATCATGAAAGGATGATTTGGGGTCAGGGTGACGGGAGCGGCTTCCGCGTCGCCCATACCGCGGTTGGCCGGGTCGGCGCGTTAGCTTGTTGGGAGCATTATAACCCATTGGCGCGGTTCGCCTTGATGGAGGAGCGGGAAGAATTACACTGTGCGCAGTTCCCCGGCTCAATGGTCGGGCAAATCTTTGCCGATCAAATTGAGGTCACCATCCGGCATCACGCTTTAGAAGCTGGCTGTTTCGTAATCAACGCGACAGGTTGGTTAACCGAAGAGCAAATCGCCGCGATTACACCCGATGAGAAAATGCGCCGGGTGCTAAGGGGAGGTTGTTACACAGCGATTATATCACCGGAAGGTGTGCCGCTTTGTGAACCGATCAGGGAGGGTGAAGGCATGGCCATTGCCGAGCTTGATCCTGATCTGATCACCAAGCGGAAACGGATGCTGGACTCAGTCGGTCATTATTCCCGGCCTGATATTTTCGCACTGACGATAGACCGGGAAGCAAAGGCTCAAGTCCGGCCGAAGTTAACCCCTGGTCCCCTGGCTCCCGAGGTTGGAGATGAGCCGGGAAAAGAATCGGGAACAGTATATGAGGGTAACTATGGATTTTCAGAGCGCGCTCCTCACCAGGAAACAGCGGCTGCTGTCTGATCTGCAAACTCGCGGCCTGCGGTTGGTCGATCCGAAAGCGGGTGCTGCTAGCCGGATTGGTGGCGCCGGACCTACCGATCATAAGGCGGTTACCATTCTAGGTACTACCATCATGGTGCCCGTGCATACGCACGGAGCAAATCGGTCAACCTACATGGCGATGTCCCCTGACCACCGGGGCGTTTCGTGGTTACGGGAGAATGATGAGACGATCTGCGAGATTTCATTTCCGCCCCAGCCGAAATTTTACGGAATGAATACTCAGGACGGGATTCCCTATTGGAAAATCGCGCAGCTTCATTCCCGGGATACGTTAGCGACGACCGTTCTGCAGACCTGTGTCCGCTACGGGAACAGCCAAAGCAAATGTCAATTCTGTGCGATCGGCGAGTCCTTGAAGGCGGGCCGGACCATCGCCAGGAAAACGCCGGAACAGTTAGCTGAAGTTGCTGGCGCAGCCCAGCGTTTGGATGGAGTGCGTCATGTGGTGTTGACGACGGGGACGCCGCCAACGGACGACCGAGGCGCAGCGGTGCTGGCTGATTCGGCCGCAGCCATCAGGGCTGAGACTGGACTACCTATCCAAGGTCAGTGTGAACCACCGGCGGATTTTAACTGGTTCAACCGAATGCACAAAGCGGGCGTTGATACTTTAGGAATGCATTTGGAAGCTTGGGACGAAGCAGTTCGCCGCCGGATAATGCCGGGCAAAGCGGAGGTCCCAGTTTCATTTTACCTGGAAGCGTTTAGGGCTGCGGTAGCTGAATTTGGTCGTGGTCAGGTTAGTACCTATTTGTTAGCTGGGCTCGGAGATACGGTGCCCGGCTTGCTAGAAGCGGCCCGGGTACTCATCGAAATTGGGGTTTATCCTTTCGTAGTTCCGTTTGTGCCGGTTAGCGGTACGCCCTTAGCCGATCATCATCCCCCTCCGGCTGATTTTATGCGAGCGGTTCTTCAGCCAATTGGTGATTGGCTAACGGAAGCCGGTATGACCTCGGATACCGTCAAAGCGGGTTGTACCAAGTGCGCCGCTTGTTCGACGCTTTCTACCTTCGAGAAACCGGCGATCGGACTCACCTAACTTGTTTTGTATTTTTTGCCACCCCTATAGCCCTCCGTACGCCGATACGCAGATACGCCCAAACGCCGACACGCCCATACATATGCCCGAGGTCTTCTTCACGGTTGAACTGCCGGATGGCGCCACTAAAGAGTGTTATTCGCCGTCGAGCGTCGTACGGCAATATTTCGTTAAGGGCGAAGAAATGCCGGTCCTGGAGTTCGTCCGACGGAGCCGCCAAGCGCTAGCGGAGGCCTCAGAACGGGTGCGCGCCAAGTTCGGCTTTGGCTGTTCGAGTGCGGCCGCCCAGCTCAGCGAGATCGAGCGATGGAGTCGGAGTTATTCGCATGACGCTGTTGTTCGGGTGGTGAGTATTTGAACTGTAAATGTTAGGCGAGAATGCACGTAAATGGTCAACGTCGAATGGACACGATGGGTAGGTATATTGCCCGCAGGGGCAAGAGATCTCAGCCCAGGGTTTTAACCCTGGGTAATTGTTTGCCAACGATACGCCCTGAAAGTGGCGTCCAAATGGGGGGCCGTTTTTTATCTCGGGTGATGACCTACCCATACAGCTCGCGGCGCCCGATCTGGTGCCCTTTCAGGGCACGTCGCCTTAAAAACCGAAACCCAGGGTTAAAACCCTGGGCTAAGATCTATAGCCCCTTCGGGGCAGAGACGCCGTCGTGTAACCAATTTCATTTCAACGGTGACAAGGTTGAGAACACAGGAAAGGCATAAACGACCGTGAGTACGAATCAGAATAACGGATCCGAAGAGAGACAGTTCGCCAGCCACTATCCGGTGATCATCATCGGGGGCGGGCATGCCGGGCTTTCCATGAGTTTTTGTCTACAGCAGCTAGGGATCGAGCATGTAATCTTTGAAAAAGATCGGATGGCTCAATCGTGGCGGTCCAGGCGCTGGGATTCGTTTTGTCTGGTGACACCCAATTGGCAATGCCAGCTGCCAGGGTTCCCTTATTCTGGGAATGATCCAGACGGCTTCATGAAGAAGGATGAGATCGTTGCCTATATTGAGGCTTACGCGAAGTCGTTCCAGCCGCCGATTCTGGAAGGAGTAAGTGTGGGGCGCTTAAGCCGGGACGAGGCAGGCCGGTTTCTCGTTGCCACGAGTATCGGCGATTATTCGGCCGATCAGGTGGTCGTAGCGACCGGAGGATATCAGGTGCCGTCCATACCCCGTATCGCGGAACGTCTTCTTAGCTCCGTTACGCAGGTTCTTTCCAGCAACTATAAAAATCCGGAATCAATTGCCTCTGGCGACGTGTTAGTTGTCGGCTCGGGCCAGTCCGGTTGCCAAATCGCCGAGGATCTGCATATCGCTGGACGCCGAGTTCATTTATGCGTCGGCGGCGCACCCCGCACAGCTCGCCGGTATCGAGGCAAAGACGTCGTGGCTTGGTTGCATGAGATGGGGTACTACGACAAGCCAATCCATGAACATCCACTGAAAGAACGCGTCAGGGCTAAAGCAAATCATTATGTAACCGGACGCGATGGGGGACGTGATATCGATCTGCGGAAATTAGCGACCGAAGGTATGCAACTTTATGGCCGGCTGCAGGATGTAACCGGGACCCGGCTAGAGTTCGCGGACGATCTGAAATTGAACCTGGATCAAGCTGATGCCGTGGCTGAGAGCATCAAGAATACGGTCGATAAATTTATCGAATCAGCCGGGATCAACGCCCCGGTGGAACCACGATATCGCCCCGTTTGGGAACCCACCAACCAAACTTTGGAGTTGGACTATATTGCTGCCAATATCACGACTGTCATTTGGTCGATTGGTTATCGAACCGACTACAGTTGGATTGAGGTTCCCGTTTTCGATGGGAAAGGGTATCCCGCGCATCAACGAGGTGTGACCACGGTGCCGGGCCTTTATTTTCTGGGATTACCCTGGCAATACACTTGGGGTTCGGGTCGCTTTTCAGGTGTCGCCCGCGATGCCACGTTCCTAGCCGATTATCTGGAAGCTCGGCGTAGCGCACCATCAAGGGAGCCTGTGCGGCTCCTGAACGAGCTCGCCTTGGGGTCCTAAGAAAGGCGGAGAAGCCAAAATCTCACGCAAAGATGTAAAGGTAAGACGGAAGTGAAAGACGCCGAAAGAGCGTCGCGACGCCCTCTTTTACCTTCACCATTCACGTCCCGATCTCTTAACCTCTTCGCCTTTGCGACCTTGGCGCGAGATTTTTCTGTTCGACTTTCGGCGGCGTCCTTAGTCAATTATCATTTTTTCCTGCGCCAAAAATATACTCCCCAGAAATGAGCAATCCGCTTCCAGATCCACCCGGGCAATACGCGTTGCGGATGGTCAATATCGATAAGTACTTCGGCTTGGTACGCGCTTTAACTAACATCAATTTAGACGTTGGCCGGAACGAAATCGTCGGATTGATCGGAGACAACGGCGCCGGTAAATCCACGATCGTAAAGATCCTGACCGGTGTGTTTTCACCAACCAGCGGCGAGCTGTACATCGCAGGCCGGAAAGTGGATTTTCGGCGGTACAACGTCCAAAGTGCGCACAAGCACGGCATCGAAACCGTCTATCAAGATAAATCGCTTGGTGAAAAACAGGTCTTGTGGCGAAACTTTTTTATTGGCCGGCAAATAGTGAACCGCTTCGGCTTTATCGACGTTAAGAAAGAGAAAGCGATTGCGAACGAAATTATGCTGAACACCATCGGCTTTCGCGGCAAGGGCATCACCGTGGAGTCGAAAGTGAGTCAGCTGTCGGGGGGGGAACGTCAGGGGATCGCTATCGGGCGAGCGATGCATTTTGAGGCGGATCTTATCATTCTCGATGAACCGACCGTTGCGTTATCGCTCAAGGAAGTGGCCAAGGTCATCAACTTCGTTCACAAGATCAAAGATGCCGGCAAGGCGAGCATTTACATCTCTCATAGTCTACCGGACGTGTATGAGGTCTGCGACCGGTTCGTTGTCCTGGATCGTGGTGAGATCGGCGCCAGCATTTCGAAGCAGGAAATCACTTTAAAAGAACTGGACGCGTTTCTGCTGGAGTACGCGCACGGCCGGAAAGACAAGCCGGCATCATGAATTTCTTCAAAACTCTCTACAAGTTTCTGGGGCGGTTGGAAGGGTTCGCCATAGCGATTGTGCTGTTGGTGCTTTACGTCGTGTTGATCATGGCGGCTCCTACTGTTTTCACCCGGCCGATGATTTACATGTCGTTTCTCGAGACCGTGCCGCCCACACTGATCGCCGCGTTAGGCTTGACTCTGGTGATTACGGCCGGCGAAATCGATCTAAGTTTTCCAGCAGTCGTGTCTTTGTCCGGCTTCGCCCTTTCCTGGGGCTGGAAAACTTTCGATCCGGCCTATGGCGCAGTGATTGGGATTGTGCTCGCCCTGGCCGCCGGCGCGCTCGTTGGCTACCTCAACGGACTGATGGTCGCGCGTATCGGAGTTCCCTCTATAATGGCGACCCTGGCCGCTAATTTTTTTTGGTACGGTATTTCAATTCTGCTCGCCGGAGGTCTGCAGCAGACATTGAAGGGCAGCGGAGAGAGTTTCGTTCGCCAGCTTCTCGTCGGCCGCCCGTTTTTCAATATCCCGGTGCAAGCATTGTGGTCGTTAGCGTTGGCGGTGTTCCTCTGGTTCGTCCTGAACCGGCATAAGTTCGGTGAAAGCGTTATGTTTATCGGCGACAATGCCAATGTCGCCCGGGTGATGGGGGTTAACGTCGAAGCCACCCGTATCCGACTGTTCACCGTCCAGGGCATGATCGCTGCGTTTGCCGGGATTATCGTAACGCTCGATATCGGTGTGTTCTATCCCGATCAAGGGAACTTTCTGCTGCCCGCTATGGCGTCAGTGTTTGTCGGCGGGACGTCGATCGCCGGCGGCGCCGGATCTATCTTCGGGACCTTTTTCGGTTCATATGTCATTGGCTCGCTCGCGGCCGGTGTGGTTGCTACCACGATTAGCGGTTACTGGGTTCAGGTCGTCGAAGGCGGCGTCATGGCAGCGGTTGTCGTTCTTAATGCGGCCACGGGTAAAGGCGATTTCGGTGGCCTATTCAATCGATTCCGCCAGGTGGGGCGAGGCTCCGGAGAGACCTGAAAGTATTGGCGAAAAAATCGGCGTTCCGCCGGCGAACTGTTTATTTACGTCTTGAAGCCGCCGAGCCGCGGGCATGTTATGTGCCACGGCTCCGACTTCGCGACTGTGACCGTTGGTCGACATGAGCCTTATAACGCTACGTCGGACAGTTCGGCAACCTTCTCGGCGTCGCGTGCTCAATATCCGGCGAAAATCTTGCCCTTAGCGAACACGTTTCGGCCTTTCCGGAGCCTCGCCCAACCAGTTTTCCGTCAACGTTCACGGCCGGACGTCTTTTTCGCCGGGATTCTGAACTCCTTGTACTCCTCGAACTCCTTCTCTCTTTAAGCTTTACCAAAGCCCGGAAGCTTTATTTAATCGGAGCCTACCCCCTTCAACACCCCCAACCCCGCGTACACGGGGTGGAACTCATACGATGCCCAAGACTCAACCCTCCAGTACTCCAACTCTCCATCACTCCGTTTGCCCGGATTCGAGGACGAGGACGACGACGAGGCGTCTTGTGAGCGAATCTCGCTGAACCTACCCACTCATTCATTTATTATGAGACCGAAAATAAAACGTGTCTATTGCGCTATCGCGTGCGGATTGGCGTCCGCTATCGCTTTAGTCATGGCTCCGGTGAAGTCGGCCGGCGCTGACGGCAAGATCGTCATCTATATGCAAATGGGCGGCGATCCTGGTATTGCCTCAGTCTTGGCGCGCACCACCGGCGCAGAAGCAGCGGCCAAGGCCCTCGGTATCGAGCTGCATGAGCAGTATGCTAGCTGGGACAGCAAAAAGATGATCGACCAATTCAAGGAGGCGATCGCTGCTAAGCCGGATGGAATAGAGATTATGGGGCACCCAGGCGAAGACGCTATGGGGCCACTGGTTGATCAGGCAGAAGCTGAGGGCATCATTGTGACGAGTGGCAACAACCCCTTACCCAACCTCGAGAAAAAGTATAAGGATAAAGGGTTCGGTTATGCCGGAGCCGATCTGTATGCCGGTGGTTATCTCACGGGGCAGGCGATGGTCGAAAGCGGGAAACTCAAACCTGGAGATAAGGCTTTGGTTTGGGACATCTTCCATCAGGAAGGCCGCAGCCGGAGCTCACAGGGAGTGTTTGATGCGCTCGAGAAAACCCTGGGCAAAGGCAACGTGGAGAAACTGGATGTTACCCAGGATATCGATAGTGATGCGACCAAGGGTATTCCTGTGATGACCGCTTATCTGGCGGCTCATCCTGACCTCAAAGCCATCGGCACGCAGCATGGCCAGCTTACCGCGATCTTGCCGAAGATCCTGAAAGATGCTGGCAAAAAACCGGGCGATGTCGTCGTAGGCGGTATTGACCTCGGGCCGGACGTCATCGCCGGAATTAAGGCCGGCTATGTCGTAGCCAGCTTTGATCAGGTTCTCTATCTGCAGGGCTTTGACCCAGTGATGCAAATCTGGCTGACCAAGAAATACCTTATCCCCGGTTTACATCAGGATACTGGTGTCGGTTTGGTCACTCCGACAAACGTGGACCAAATCGCTCCTCTGATCCAACAGGGCGTCAGGTAAGGAACGTTGATTTCAGGGCGCCTGGAGGGGAGCCGCTTTGGCACGTTCTCTTGATGACCTCACTAGATTCGTGCCAACGCGTCCACCGCCGAAAAATGTGGCAGCAGGCGGCACCCGGGAATTACCCAGCGCGTATGTTGGCCAGAGACTTCGGATTCTTTAGCCCTTCATCCTGAGGCGGCTGATAGAACTGCGGAACGCCGGGCCGTTCCCGGGAGCCGCTTGTTTACGGCGTTTTCTGGTTACCCAAACGCAGTGACGAAATTCACGAGTTTTCTCCGTTGCGGGCCAAAGCGGCTCCCCTCCAAGTTGGTATTACCCTATTTCCCCGCCATCAGAATTTGCGCTTTAACGCAGTCCGGCGGCATATGAAGTGCAAAATTAAAGGCATCGATACTGTCCCGGAATTCAAACGTCCGGCTGATCAAAGGTTTTACATCGATCTTACCGGAACCCATCAAAGCTAACGCTCTTGGGTAAACGTGAGCGTAACGAAACACGGTTTCGATGGAGGCTTCTTTTGCGCTCAACCCGACCACGTCGACCGGTACCGGCTGAATCGGGAGACCGATGAGCACGATTCGGCCCCCGGGACAGAGTGGTTCGTGGACGGCCTTGATTGCCGCCGGCGCACCGCTGGCCTCGAAAACGACGTCGGCTCCCCAGCCATCCGTGAGGTCATCGATTACTTCACGTAGATTCTCTTTGGTCAGGTTTACCGGCCGGATCGGGCCGAGCTTAGCTGCAACATCCAGTTTGGGTTGCTGCACGTCTGTCATCACGATCTGACTGCAACCGCCGGCCAGAGCCGCCAGCGCAGTGACGTTCCCGATGGGGCCCGCTCCCATGACTACGGCGACATCGCCCGGCTTAATTTTCGCCTTTACCGATGCCTGCATACCAACGGCTAGGGGTTCTACCATCGCTCCTTCGGCGAAACTGATATTGTCAGGCAGCCGAAAGGTATACGCAGCCGGATGAACGACGAAAGGCGTCAAACACCCGTGCACCGGCGGAGTGGCCCAGAACCGGACCGCCGGATCCAAGTTATAGATTCCTAACTGGGACGCCCGGCTATTGGGGTCCGGGATACCGGGTTCCATGCATACCCGGTCACCGACCTTCAAATTCTTGACCTCGCTGCCTACTTCGACCACGGTGCCGGCCGCTTCATGTCCCAGCACCATCGGCGATTTCACTACGAATGGCCCGATCTGGCCGTATTCGTAATAGTGGACGTCACTGCCGCAGATACCGACGGTGTGAATCGCAATCTTCACGTCATGCGGTCCAACGGTAACCGGCAAATCAATTTCCCGAAGGGATAGTTCTCCTTTTCGTTCCAGGACTAAAGCTTCCATAACGCCAGGGATTCTAAGGGATAATGTCTCAATCTAAGGGTGACCGCAATCAAACCAGATCGCCAGTGCCTTGTTCCCTAAATACCATAGCTTTCATTGTGATTGAAATTGGCCGGCGACCCAACAGCCGCCCATGGGCGTGTCAGCCTAAGGAGAGCCTCGATACGCACGCGGTAGCGGCGACTGTCCGTGAGGCCTAATCGCGTGCCTTGCTCCATCATCGTGTCGAAGCGATAGGCCCGCGTTATTCACGACCCGAGATCGGTCTACTGTCCATAAATTTAGATAATAACAATAATAGCAATCGTTTTAACGCATTGCTCCGCAATGCCTGATCAGGTATTCTAGCATCCTGCTCATGAAGTCTGTCCGCATGAACGTTCGGCTACCGGGCGTTTCCTTACGGACGCAGATCACCAACCCGCCTCCAGCGTTTCACGCTTATCACGGTATCACGGGCGACGGACATCAGGCGCAATTCGATGAATGGTCGGTGCAGGGTTACCGGATGATCTCACTCAGTGTGTACGGCGATCCTGATAACCCTCTCTATGCCGCGGTTTGGGTACAACGTTTCGGGCCGGCATGGGAGGCGGTCCATGGCGTGGATGCGGCTGGTTACCAAGCATTCTTGGATTCATGGATTGGGAAGGGATACGTTCCCGTTTTGATCTCCGCCACTGAGTCGTTCGGCCATACGATTTTCGCTGCCGTACTTGAGCGGGGGATTAACGGACCTTGGCTAGCGCGGTATGGAATGCCAAGTGGACCGGTAGAAAACGCCGGAACCTTTCAGAACGAGAACGCGAACGCTATGTCTCGCCATATGATCCTGCGCTCGGTCGCCATTTACGGAACCGCTGCTGACCGGAGATACGCGGCGATTTGGCATCCGAACCCTCACTATGTGAAGTGCCACGTTCATCCGTCGGATTCGGCATCGAAATACCAAATGACGGTTAACGCGGAGACCCAATTGCCGGGTTACGATCTCGCCGCCTACCGGCCGGCATGTGTCGCGCTTTCTCGTGACTTATTGTATTGCTCGGTCTTCAAAGACGACGTCGTGGGACCGTGGGTAACGCGGCACGGGATGACAGGGCCAGAGTACCAAGTGGAACTCGACCATCAGGTCGCCAATGGGTTTTATCCGATTTGCACCCAGGGCGGTGGTTCTACCTCGAATCCGACCTATGCTGCCATATTTGCGACCCAGGATATTCCATTCAATCGGGAATGGAGCATAACCGGCATAGAGGTTCCCGACCTGGCTGAACTCGACCAAATAATGCAGGAATTCATGCAAGCGAATGGAGTTCGCGCCGCACAATTAGCCATGGGCAAGAACGGGTTGGTCGTGTTCTCGCGTGCTTACACTTGGGCTGAATCGGGATATCAGGTTATAGAACCTAACACCAGATTTCTGCTGGCGAGCTGTAGCAAAATCTTTTTGGAAGCAGCCGTCCAATCTCTTTACGATGATGGCAAGCTAAAGCCAGGGGCGCGGGTCTATCCGCTGCTGGGGTTTTCGGATCCATTGGATCCGCGCAGCGACACGATTACGATCCAACAGCTTTTAGACCACACCGGTGGTTATGATGATAGCTCTCCCGATGGGAGCTTCGTTCCAACCTTCGACATGCGGACGATTGCATTGGAGCTAGGTCTGACGCACCCGGTCGCTAAGCTGGATGTCGCCCGATACATGTACGGCCGGTTGCTAGATTTCACGCCGGGCACGGAAGCCAAATACTCGAACTACGGTTATCTCTTGGCTGGAGCTGTGGTGGAGCATATCACCGGACAAAGCTACTTTGAATATCTGAAAGCGAGATTGTTGACACCGGCAGGAATTAGCGAGGTAAAGGTTATATCGACGTTGTCGTCGGATCGAACCTTTGAAGAAGCGATCGCCGAAGATCAGGGTCTAGGATTCAGCCCGATTGATCTGCATTCACACTTGCGCGTGCCCTATGTCTATGGCGGCCGTGGTCAGATCAACGAAGTAGGGGATGCCAATCATGGTATCGCGGCTTCCGCTCAAGCATTAACCCAGTTTATCCATCGTTACGCAGTCTGGGGCAACGGTCCTAGAGCGGCCGGTCATACTCGCACCGGGAGTAGCCCAGGTGCATCATCCCAAGCGTCTTCCCGAAACGACGGCATTGACTGGGCATATGTTATCAACACGCGGGATTGGCCGCCGGGTACGACGCGACCCCTGACCGATCTAGGGCATGCGATCAACGAAGTCCTCGATAGGCTCCCCGTGGGCTGAAGGTTTTAGGTTATACGTTGTAGGTTCAAAGTTGTAAGTTGTTGCTAGCGCTCACGTCTCCCACGGAATGATCTCATAACCTGAGCCTTACAACTTACAACCTATAACCTACAACCTATTCAGCGACTATGCCCTATCTACTGATCCAAACTAACCAACCCCTTGGGGATGCTGAACAAAACCGCCTGTTAGCAGACGCCTCAAAAATCGTAGCGGCAGCTGTAAATAAACCGGAGAAATACGTTATGGTCGCTTGGGCGCCTGCGCCGAAGATGATCTTCGACAGTGACCCGGCCGGCGCCGCGTTTCTTGAACTGCGGAGTATCGGGATTCCGGAATCAGGCCGAGAGAAAATTCCTGGTGCGCTGGCCAAATGTATGGCGGAGCATCTGGGGATAGGCGTGGACAGGGTATATCTGGTGATGTCAGATGTGCCGGGCAAATATTGGGCACAGGGCGAACAAACCTTTGGCTAGGGTTGTTGAAATCCAGAGCGTGGAGGCTTTGGCAGTTTGTTGAGCCGTTGCCAATACGAATAGCCGCAAGGAGCGCTGCCCATTATTACAGCGTTCCCGGCGGCTTTGATCCTGGTGACACACCCGGATTTCGGCGCTACGTACTAGTGTCCGTGCAGGTCTTGCCTCAGGTCCTTTTCATCTGCCTTGATGTCCGCCCTGTCGTTAAAGATCCTTTGTAGGTCCGCCAGGAGCACCTGGAGCGGTTTATGCGCTTTGACATCATCCCGGTACTGTTCCTCGTTAGCCTGAAGCTTTTTGCGATCCTCCCGAATATCCCTGCGGTCCTGCCGAATATCCGGCCGATTAGGTGACATTAACACGCCGGTCTCGCTCAGCACATTGGATGGATTGTAGTCCGGTGATGTGAGCCTCTCCGACAACGAGACGTTTGCATCAGCGGAACTTAACAAATTCGGGACTGACGCTGATACGGCGCCGAAGTTTTCTGGCTCCCGACTGATAGCGAAACTTACTCGGCTTAAGATCGCGAGCTGTTCGGTCTGGCTAGTACTGGCAATGGCGGAAAGGATAGCGTTTCCTAACGCTGGATTCCCTTCAATCGCCGCTACCACCACTTGGCCGGACAGCTCCGTTGGTGCGGTCGCCAAGATTGACTCAGTGAGAGTCTTTGCCTCGGCTGACCGGCCAGGATTCAGTTTAGCAAAAGCTTGGCGCACAATGGCCAAGCCTTCACTGGAGTTTCCCATACTAAACGCCGCCGAAATCGCGGCTCTATTATCAATCTCTTCGGCCCCAAGCGGAGCAGCGAAGGCAAACGTCATGCACAAACAGACCCACCGACCATTGTTTTTCATTGATTCCCCTGGGAACAATTGCCCGTCCAATAAAATGGCGGATCACGCTATGGTCAATATGAAAAATATAATAAATAGGGTTAAACTGGGTTTTTGTAGCCAGCACACTGGAATCAGTGAGCGCTCACCCTCGGCCCTATTGCACCAAGTCACTGACTTGGTGCACTTGAACTGGCGTCCTCCACCAGGACAAGTCGGATCGCAGGGCCGGCGGTTACCCATTGGACATATCCGACCGCAATCGCTTAGCCAAGGCGGTTCTAAGCTGAATGCGCTAGTTCTGACGATTTCAGAGGTGATTCAATCGGTCCACCAAACTCCTGCTCGTAGCACGCAACTACTTCGTTGGTAGGGCCGAACATTTCGACTTGGCCGTGTCGAAGCCAAAGACAGTGCTGGCTGATCCGCCGGATCTGCGCCATTTCGTGGTTCACGAGGATAGCGGTGTGACCCTGGTTGATGATTCCTTCGACCCGCTCGAAGCATTTCTTCTGAAAGGCGGCGTCTCCTACTGCCAGGACTTCATCCAAAATAACGATTTCCGGATTGAGATTGGCTGCGATCGAAAATGCCAACCGGATGTACATCCCATTCGAATAATTCTTAACCGGCACGTCGATGAATTCTTCTAATCCGGAGAAATCCACGATCTGATCAAATCTTTGGCGGATTTCCTTTTTGGAAAAACCTAACATCGTACCGTTCAGATAGATGTTGTCGCGCCCCGAGAACTCGGGATGAAACCCGGCGCCGACTTCGAGCAAACTCGCCAATCGGCCGTAAACCATGGCTTTTCCGATCGTGGGCTGGGTGATACGCGATAAGATCTTGAGTAAAGTCGATTTCCCGGCCCCGTTCTCACCGATGATGGCTAAAGTCTCGCCTTGGTGCAGCTGAAAGGAGACGTCGCGTAACGCCCAGAAATCGCGCCGGGAAGATCTAGTGGCGACTAGCTCCGTTGGTCGGAACAGTCGCTGCATTCCGGTGACAGTTTTGGTCCAGACATCTTCAAAGAATGTTCTCTGGTTCCGCTCGCCCAAGAAGAATCGCTTTGAGATATGGTGGGCTTCTATAGCAATTGACATTAGATGGTGTCAGTGAACGTGCGTTCGGCTCTTTTGAAGCAGGCGATCCCGACCGTTGCCACTACCAGGGTAATGACGATTGCGGTAATAGTCGGTTCGACTTGTGCGTGTTCGGTACCGAATAAGCTCGATCGGTAGCATTCTACGAAACTTGCCATCGGATTTAGCGCTATGAACCAGCTCAAACTCGGCGGAACCGCGCTGCGTGGACAAATCACGAGGCTCCCATACATCCACAGGTTTAACATGTAACCGACGACGATCGTGAGATCTCGATATTTTACGGTCACCGCGGCGATCAAGCATCCCAGGCCGAAAGCTAACAGGGCCATGAGCCCGAGGATTAACGGCAGAGCAAGCAACCGCGGGCTGAGTTCGATGCCTCGCCCGGTGAGTTCGTAGAATGCAACCACTACGAATAGGACGGCTAGTTGCGGAAGAAAATTGAGCGCATTCGTACCGACCTGGCTGAGAGGCATAATCAGCCGAGGAAAGTAGATCTTACGAAAAATCTGGCCGTTCAGCAAAAAAGTATAAGCAACCTGGCTCACGCAATTTGAAAAGAAATTCCAGACGATGATTCCCGACATGTAGAAAACCAAAGGCGGTAGATCGGTCGTGGAAAGGCGCGCGATCTGGCTAAAGACCACAATGAAGGTAAGGGATGCGACGAAGGGCTGAACAAAAAACCAGAAAGGCCCCAGCGCCGTCTGCTTGTAAGCCGCAACGAAATCTCTTTTGACGAGGAGTGTAAACAGCTCTCGATAAGCCCAAAGGTCGCGAGGATTGCTATCGAGCAACTTACCAGGCTCAACCACGTACATCGGTTTTAAGTAATTCGTTTGGGACGCTGACATTGCCTATGGAATTAGGTTAGCCGACCAAAAACCGCTGGCAAACGGATCGGGGTGCCGGTCGATTGGTTGGAATGGTTGAGCCTTCCCGATCGTAAAGTGTTTCCGTGGTAGACCTTAGCAAGAGTGGACGAAGATCCATTTAAAGAGTTTTTCGCTCTTTAGACAGAAACCGCGATCTGGCGTTTGAGCACATTTATCCGAGTTTATGCCAACTGAGGAGGGTAAGGCAAGGGGCGAAAGAAACGACCCTAACGGGATTCGAACCCGTGTTACTCCCGTGAAAGGGGAGTGTCCTAGGCCACTGGACGATAGGGTCTCCTAAAAAAAGAGAGCGGTTACGGTGGCATTAAGCGGCGAGTGTGCAAGCAAAATAACGAGCGAAATCGCCGAAAACGAGCGTGAACGCCGAGAACGGTTCCGATCACGCTCGCTCCCGCTCGTTCTCGCTCGTTCTCATTCGTTGCAGTATAAACGCCGCCGCCCGCGCGGCTGCTCCCCGATGCTGAGCCAAGACGCGGTCGGCATTAGCCACCATTTCGGAGGCGCCTTTCTGATTGACTAGCAGGTGTTCAATAGCCGGTTCCAAGCCAGATCCGTGAGCCAATTGGACGATGCCCTGTTCTCTAACGAGTTCTTCCACTAAGAACTTAAAATTCTCCATATGCGGCCCGCAGATAACAGGTTTACGCGCTAGTAGCGGCTCTACGGGGTTCTGGCCGCCGAACCCAAGAAAGCTTTTTCCTATGACCACCACGGATGCGGTCTGGTACCAATCATTCAGTTCACCGGTCGAATCTACTATCAGCACAGCTGGGGCTGCACTGAAATCCGGTTGCGAGCGTAGCGAATACGAGATGGAAAGTTCACGCAGGATTTTCTCAACTTCCGGAGTTCGTTCGAAATGCCGGGGAACTAAAATCAGAAACAAGTCTTCAAATTTCGCCCGGAGAGCCCGGAAAACCGTGATCAAAAGTTCTTCTTCTCCGCTATGAAGGCTACCGCCGAGCAGACAAGGCCGGTCGGGCTCGATGCCCTGGTCCTTCAGCCAGTCAACGAATCGAGGATTCGCCGGGACGTCCGCGGTGTCGTATTTGATGCTGCCGGTGAGAACAATTTGGTCTCGACCTAGGCCGAGCCGTGTCCACCGCTCGGCGTCATGGGGGTCCTGGCTTAAAACAGCAGTTAAGTGGTCCCAGAAGAGCGGTTTAGCCAACCGTTGAGACCGCAGGTAGCGCGCTTCTGACCTGGGCGAAAGCCGAGCATTGGCGAGAAAAACGGGGGTATTCCGCTGGTGAGCGATGGCCAAGAAACTCGGCCAGAGGTCAGAATCGATTAGAACAACGGCGCGGGGGCGCATCAATCGCCAGATTCGGAGTAACAAGGGATAAAAGTCGATTGGACTATAGATGACCCGGCTCCATTCTGGGGCCCGATCTAACGCCAGCTGATACCCGGTAGAAGTAGTCGTGGAGATCACCGCCCGAAAGGTCGGGTCTTGTCGTCGGATTTCTTCAATCAGGCGCATGGCTACTAAGACTTCGCCAACGCTAACCGCGCGGACCCAGGTCCAATCGCCCTGGCCAAGTTCGGAACGCAGTCGCCGTGAAAAAAAACCGAACCGCTGAAAAAAGTTCCGGGCATAGCCGCCCCTTCGGATCATTCGCCGGAGATAAACCGGAAACGAGGCCAGCAAAAAGAGAGGCAGCAGCAGATTATAAAGAAATAAAAGCATCCAAGGCCGAACCGGGAAAATAACCGCGAATAGACACGAATTGAAACGCGAATACACGCAAATGAAGACTTAACCACGAATGGACACGAATACAGACTCAAACCGCAGATGACCGCAGCCTAGGTCGGAGCAGGCGTCCGCGGTTCGACTCTTCTATTCGTGTTAATTCGTGTCCATTCGCGGTTCGGCTTGGTGTCCATTCGCGGTTAAGAAAAAAACGCGAGTTGAACCGTAAGTCTTATCGCGTAGGACGGACCAACCGTAGTTTTCGAGCGAGAGGTCTCCCGACGTTTTTTCCAGGATGAGCAAACCGTCAGCGGCGATGCGGCTCTTAAGGGCAGCGGAGGCGATGAGCTCCGCGGCAAAGTCGGCATCTTTCGGGCGTTTAGAATACGGTGGGTCGGCGAAGATGAGATCAAAGGTCAGATCGGAGCGGTTCAGAAAACGGAACGCATCGGAGCGAACCACAACGGCTTGGAGCCGAGTTTTCTCTAAGTTCGCTTTAATGGCAGCAATCGCTTTCGGATGATCGTCCACGAAAGTCGCTGTGGCCGCGCCGCGGCTAAGCGCCTCAATTCCGAACGCGCCACTTCCGGAAAACAGGTCGAGCACTTTGGCGCCCGCAACTCGTTCGCCCAGCGCCGAAAAAATCGCTCCCCGGACCATCTCCATGGTTGGCCGAACATCGTGGCTCGGGATCCGGAGAGGAATACCGCCAGCTGTACCGGAGATGATACGCATGGTTAACGCCGGGAGCGCCGGGAACGAGCGGGATCGAGCACGAACGAGCGGGGGCGAGCAAAAAAGGTGCTAGTACAGGATCTCATAGTCAGCTGGGTTGATTGCTTTTCCGATATTGTCAGTTTTCCCCTTGGCGGCTCGACGCGCCCTCCGTTCCCGCTCGTTCCCGGCGTTCCCTATTCCGAAGCAGGCGCTTCGGAAGGGTTGGGCCGGCTTCCGTGCAAGAGCCGTTGCCAGAGTTTGCGTCGATCGCCGATGATCTTCTCGAAGAGGTTGCTCTCGGGTCGTGCTAAAGAGCCGGAAACCTTAAAATCGAGATATCGGCTGCCTCCGTCGTTAGCCGGTTGGAAATTGTCCTCCAACTCGTTGGGTATCTTTTGGCTTAAGAACTGGCTGACCGTTAACCGGCCATCCAAAGCCAGCCGATGAGCGTCGTCGACACGGCCGTTCAAGTTGATCTGACAGTTCTTAGATACCAATCGGATGGAATCGACCTGGATATTGGGTCCAACGACTCGGAAGTTCGACACCGCCCGGTCCAGATCCAACCGTTGCAGTTCGTCGATCTGGGTCCAACGACCGATCTCCTGCATTAGCGGGTATTGGTCCAGGTAAGCGGATTTAATTTCCAGAGTGCCCAGTCCGGAAAGCTTTGACGGATCGCGCACGCTACCCGTCAGTTCGAACGATCCTTCCAAGCTGCCGTGCGCCCGATCCAAGAAGTTGCTACTGCGGCTGGCGACCTCATTCAGGTCAACCCCTAGCGCGTGTAGACGCACGCGATAGTCGACACCTGGCTTGTTGAAGTCGATGCACAATGCGCCAGTCAATTCGCCTCCGGCAAGGCTAGCGCTGATTTCGTCTACCGTGAGGACGCCTCCCTGAAATTTTACCGGCGTACCGATATCTTCAATCTCGACGTTATCGCCCACCGTGGCGCTTTCGGCGTGGGCGCGCCCAAGATAATCGCCGTGCCGGAAATTTAAGATACAGTCAAGCCCGCGAACCACAGCTACCGTGGAACCGTCCGGGTGAGCGATGGTGATGGTGGCGTCTTTAAGCTTGAATTTCTGGATTTCAACCCAGAATCGCCGGCTCAGAGTATCTCCTAAAGTGGGCGTTTGCGGTGACGCTGGAGGAAGCGCTGACGCCGAGGGAAGCGCAGACCCGACGGGTGAAGCGGCGGCGATCTCAGCAGGTGAATGGCTGGGCGCCGTCTGCGTAGCATGCGAACAGGGATGTGAGGCTTTCCTTTCGAGAGCAACCAGCGGGCTGCGGTCGTTGGCTGCCATTGGGATGGTGATATCGACGCGTCTCAGGAGAATCTCTCGAATGATGATTTTGCGCCGGAAAAACGCGTCATAATCGCAGCGTACGCGGAGGTTTTGGGCCTGCAGTACCGGAGATGAGGTCCCGGGTTTGCCGACTGTAACAGAGTCAAGATTTAGACCTCCCCACGGCGTAAAGGTGATGCGAAAAACATCGATCGGTAAATCCAGGCTTTCACTGACCGATTCGCGGAGCTCCCGCTGGATCCCTGGCGATTGAATGTACAGGTTGATAGCGAGTAATGCGACGCCGAAGCAGCCGATTACTCCCAATACCAGGAATAACCCAATCCGGAAAACACGTTTCAAACGACTCACAGCCGCCAAGCCGCTATAATTAAATGCAACAGTACCAATGGACAAGCGCAAGGTGTGTATAATTTTCAACCCGGCAGCTAGAGGGGGAAAAGCTGTTTCTCTCTATGCGGAGCTCAAAGAATTGGCGGGGGACATCCCAATTTTTACCGCGGAGGAGGCAGAAACCATCACCGAGCGGGCTGCCTCGCTGGTGGAGCAAGGGTATGATCATATCATCGTTGCGGGTGGGGACGGAACCGTCAATGGCGTTATCAATGGCATCGGCTCGAAGGACGTGCTGCTGAGCGTTTTGCCGGTCGGGACTATGAATGTTTTTGCTTACGAACTGGGAATACGGTCGTCGCAACTCAAGAAATGTTGGGAATTGATCCAACATGGGCAGCCCAAAGCCGTCGACCTGGTCCTGGCGAACCAGAACTACTTCGTACAATTGGCGGGAGTCGGTTTGGATGCACTGGCCCTTCAAGCCACCGATTTGCAAATGCGCAAAACTATCGGTCCGGTGAGCTACGTGTTAGCTGCGGCCAAAGTCATTGGCCGGCCTGCGCCGGACCTTAAACTCGAGTTCGAAGACGGGTCCGAAGCCGCGGGCTGTTTTGTTCTAATCGGCAACGGGCGTTTCTATGGAGGCCCTTTCTCGTTGTTTCGGGAGGCCAGAAATGACGATGGCTTGCTTGATTTCCTGATTTTCAAACACCAAAGCTATCTCGATATTTTCCGATATTTGCAGGGTGTACTGATGGGAAACCACATCGACTTTGATGATATCGAATACCGGCGAGTTGCATCGGCTCAGGTGATGAGTGATCAACCGGTGCCGTTAGAGCTCGACGGGGACATAGCCGGCTCTACGCCTGTGCATTTTTCGATCGCGCCAAGCAAATTGCAGGTGATGGCGGGGTAGGTTGGCAGTTTGTCGTTTGCGGTTTGCGGTTGATGGTGGTCGTGGGCATGGCACATTTCCTGCCGTTGCGAAGAAATGGGACTAATGTGACTCATGGGACAAATGGGGTCGAGATGGGGCACCTCTTGAACTGCCAACTGTCAACTGCTAACCGCTAACCGCAAACCGCAAACCCACATGCCGACTTGGCGACAGTTGCACGAAATTCCAAGCCTGTTTCAGCGAGGCAACCGCTGTCCCGTGAGTACTGCCCTCGCTTTCGTCATCGTGTGCGGCTACGCCTTGCAATGGATTTGTTCGTTCTGGGGTCCTGGACAAATCGAACCTTGGTTGGGACTGAGCCAGGCCGGGCTTCGCGGCGGTTGTCTCTGGCAATTATTCACTTATTCCTTTCTGGGAGAACTCGAGAATCCTTTGGTGAGTCTCCTTATTCTCATCGGGCTCATGCTGATCGGCCGCGAACTAGAGAATATCATTGGCCCGAAACAGGTCTTACTTTTTTTCTTTAGTGCGACTGTCTTAGCCGGCGCAGCCGGCGCGCTGCATTCTGTCACCTTGGAAATGCGCGGTGCCTGGCCGGCCGTTTTCGCGCTATCGATCGCCTGCACGGAAGCGTTATCGGAGTACCGGCTGTCGTTGCCGTACCATCTCGTCGGCGTTCGTTACCGGTTTCTCGGGACAGCCCTCATGGCACTGTTATTCACAAGCTGCCTGCTTAATTGGTTCCCGTTTGCGCATGCTTCCCCGTACGCCAACCTGATCGGTGCAGGTATCGGCTGGCTCTATGTCCGTTTTCTTGGATTTGGTAAGCAACTCCCCGGCGAGGCAATCTTTCGGAGTTGGCTGATGAAAAGAAGACACCTCGCGCGTATGCCTGCTCGGCGGTACATCCGCGAATTTGTTGATCCGATCCTTGATAAGATTCATACCGAGGGAATTCATCGGCTCTCCAGCTCCGAACGCCGAATTCTGCGGAAAGCACGACAAAAAGCGCGTCGCAAGCTATTATAGTTTTGTGTCCTGCCCCATAAGTAACGTGGCTTTCGTCCGGCAGCTGCCGGATCAGTTGGCTGTTTTTCAAGGCGCGAGCGACGAGCATATCTGAATTGATACGTAAGGAGTGAGCAACGCAGAAAAACAGTCAACTGACCCCGGCCCGAAGGGTTGCGATGAAAATAGGCCGGCGGCTGTCCCGCGGCCGCGGGATCGGTCACGTATCGATTCAAATATGCTCCGCTCCTCGCGCCTTGCCGGCGGCCCATTTTGACCGCAACGAAAGCAATGCTATTTATGGGGCAGGACACTAGATGAGCGGAACCAGTCGCGCCGGAGCTAGCGAAGGCGGAACCGGTCGCGCCGCAGCTGGCGGAGGCGGAAGTTTGTCGTGGAGCCAGAAAATCTCCGCGCAATGTTGGGACCCGCAGTTGGCCGAGCAAATCTTGGCCAGGCTCGCCGAGTTTTATCCTGATCTGGAAAAGGTTTGCCGGCAGTTGCAGCACGACTGTGTGAGTCTTCTCAATTTTCTTTCTTTCTCTCCGGTTTCCTTTGAGAAGATCCGCCGATCTCCGGATCTGTTGCTCTGGCTGGCTGCGCCTGATGTTCTCGATTTTCAGAAAGGGGAAGCACAAGGCAAACCTCAGGAGGCTCCGGATCCCGATTTCAAACTACTGCGCGCCTGGAAGTCGCAAGAGTTGCTACGGGTGGCCTACCGGGAAATCAGCGGCTTGGCCGGGTTTGTTGAGACTACCCGTGACATTACGGGTATTGCGGAACGATGTGTGCGGCAGGTTTATCGCGCCAGTCTGGCTGCTTTAAGCGGCCGATGGGGCAGTCCGCAGACTGGTTTCGGCGTGCTGGGTATGGGGAAGCTAGGAGGCCGAGAGCTAAACTATAGTTCCGATATCGACGTTATTTTTCTCTACGGCGAGGAAGGGTTCGTTAATCCGCGATTCAGCTATCACGAATTTTTCACGCGCTTGGCGGAGAAAATTGTGGGCGAATTCGCAGAGAGAGGAAACGCCCTCTTCCGCATCGATCTGCGCTTGAGGCCCGAGGGTAGCTCAGGGCCGTTGGTGCGCGGTCTGGCCAGCACGGAAAATTATTATGCCGGTTACGGCGAAACCTGGGAACGAATGGCGTTGATTAAGGCGCGAGGGATCGCGGGCGACCAAGAACTCTTGTACGAATTCGAGCATCGTCTGCAGCCGTTTATCTTTCCCAAAGCCGTATCGGACGAATTGCTGACTGAGATCGCCGATTTGAAAGAGAGGATCGAACGCGACTTGTTGGGCAGCGACGACTTGCATCGAAATGTAAAGCTCGGGTTCGGCGGTATTCGCGAAATCGAGTTTATCGTCCAGACGCTGCAAGTATTGCACGGTGCGCGTCACGCTTTCTTACAGGAACGCAACACCCTCGAAGCGTTGAGCGCATTGGCTGAGCTCGAGATTATGCCGCGAAAAGAGGTCGATGCGCTCCGCTCGGCTTATATTTTTCTACGAGGCGTTGAGCATCGTTTGCAAATCGTGCGGGAACAACAGACGCACACGTTGCCGGCCAAGAGCCAGGACCGCTATCTCTTGGCGAAGAGCCTGGGACTGGATTCGGTCGAAGCCTTTGACCAACGGTACGGCGAACAAACCCTTACGGTGCGAGTGATCTTTGACCGGTTGCTACAACGTCGCTCGGGTGAAGTGGCCGAAAAACATAGCCGGGATTTTTTCGCTCAGCCGGCCGAGGCCAACAAGACCCTGGAACGGCTACAGACGGGGCCCAAGGATATGCACGTGTCGGCGCGCACCCGGCGGTTGTACGCAAAACTGGAACCGGAGTTATTGAACTGGCTGGCGCGGGTGGCGGACCCAGATGCAGCGCTGAGCCGTTTTGTTCGATTTGTGGATGGCTACGGCATCCGCGGATTGCTTTTCGAGACCTTGCTCGCTAATCCGCGACTGCTGGAGTTGTTAGTGCGTTTATTTGATGCCAGCGCCGCGTTCAGCGAATCGGTGATTCGGCGACCGGAGTTGATCGAAGAAATTGCCCGGGGAAGAACACTGAGCACTACGGCCAGCGCTGCCGACTATATTGCCGCTCTGCGAGAAAATCCGGAGAACCTGGCTCCTTTGGAATGGGTCAGAACCTTCCGCGAATCCGAGGTGCTGCGAATCTTGCTTCGCGACATTTTGGGGGTGGCCTCGTTGCTGGAGCTACAGACCGAAATGACAAACTTAGCGGACGCTTGCGTCCAGTTTTGTCAGGACAATATCGAGGGTGCGGACAAACTCACGATTCTGGCTCTGGGAAAATTTGGTGGGCAAGAACTTCTCTACGGCGCTGACCTGGATGTGGTGTTCATCGGGGAAGAGCCGGGACCGGCGGAACGCTTAATTGCAGCATTGAGCGCCAGCACCAATGCCGGCCGGGTTTTTCCCATCGATACGCGTTTACGACCGGAAGGAGAGCATGGGATGTTAGTAGTGACTCTCGCCGGGTACGAATCTTATTTCCACGGGCGGGCGCAGACTTGGGAACAGCAAGCCCTAACTAAGGCCCGGGTAATTTCCGGGCCTGAAAGCAGCGCCGTAGCCGGACTACTTGCTAAGATCTGGGAACGATTACGCGCCCGGCCAAATACCAAAACCGAAATCGCGGCCATGTATGAGCGGATCGTGAAAGAAAGGGCCAAGAGTGGCGCCGAGAACGAGTTTAAGACCGGTCGGGGTGGATTGATCAGTATCGAATTCCTGGTACAAACGCTCGAGATAAGCTTGGGAATTCGCGAGCCGAATACCTTGAAAGCCCTCCAGCAAGTCGGCTATCGGTTAAAGGAAGGTGAATCCGATACGTTAGCGAACGATTACCTTTTCTATCGGCGAATCGAATCGATCTTGCGACGTGCGAACAATCAATCCGTTTCCAGCCTGCCTGCGCACGAATCGGAGCAAACTAAGCTCGCGTTAAGGATGGGGTTTCAGGATCGCGAGATGTTCCTCCAGGATTATTATCTGCGCCGAACCCGTGACGAAGAAATCGTACGGAAATATTTTTATGAGGGATGAGATGCTCTGCCCGGGTTCCGCCCCGAAGGGGCATAACATATTAGCCCAGGGCTTTGGCCCTGGGTGTGGCGCGTTAAGGCGACGTGCCCTGAAAGCGGCACCAGAATCGGTTCGTCACGTCGAATCGGCAGATCCAAAACCCAGAGCAAACACAATCTGGCGCCACTTTCAGGGCGCATCCAATCACAACCCGATACCCAGGGTTAAAACCCTGGGCTAAGTTCTTTTGCCCCTTCGGGGCGTTGAACATTAACCACCGTGCCCACCCACGTTTCTATTCAGCTTTTCAACCACGTCGATGACGCGTGGTCAGACGGCCTGCGAGCCTGGCTGGAAACCGGGACTGAAGCAGCCTTGTCCGGACAAAAGGTCTGGATGGTCTGTCGCTCATTTGTGCAGGCAAATTGGTTACGCCGCCGGTTTTTGGAGAGCGGCCAGACCTTGATGGGCGTTCGGTTTCTCGATCTACGCCGGCTCCGGCGCGAACTCTGTCTGCGGGCGGAACTGCCGACGCCTTCTTTTGGGCGAGAGACACTGAGTCTCATTCTGCGGGCGAGTATGACCGAGGCGGAAGCGGCTTCTGCTTTGGCGGGACAACTGCTGGACGCTTTGGATAAACTGGCTGCGTGTGGCTGGCTAGACCGGTTAGGTGCCGATGCGGCCATGAACCTTCTCCATGTCTCCGCGAATCTGCGTCCCGCGGTGCGCGGTATCATAGAATCATTGCTTTGGCGTCCGCGGGTCGATCAAGCCTTGTTCGAAAGACGGATCCGGATCCCAGAACTGCGTCTCGGATTGTTTGGACTGGATGCTCAGTCGCTAGATCAACAAGCATTGATCGCGGCTGCAGTGTCCGCGTCTGAGCAAGCCCATTTCTGGGTCGCGCAACCAATGGTTGCTCAGGATATTTTCATGCGTTGGATTGAGCGCCTGGAAACGTCTTTGCCCGCGACGGTCACGGTGGCTGCGAGCGAAGGTAAACCTCGGCCTTACGAGGATGTGGTTAGCCAGTTTGTTTATCCTACCGAACCGCCAGCGACTCTTCCTCGAGTCGTTCGCGGAGCTCGTTGGTCAGACCAGATCCGCGCCGTGGTAGCTGTCGTGCAAAACGAATTCAGTCGTGGCTGCCGGGATGTGGCCATCGCCATACCACAAAGCTCGCCCTCGGGCGCCCCGATTGTCGAGGCCTTGATCGCGGCTGGTATCCCGGTCAGCGATGAGTTTCGTTCGAATGCGATTCTGGCTTTCTCGGAAAGAGTTCATCGTTGGTTGGCCGATTGGGTTGCCGGTCCGCGCACCCCGGAAAAGTTGCTGCACTTGTTTGGGTTGCTAGCGCATGGGCCGGAGAGCTACGGACGTTTTCGCGACTATCTCTTACGACAGTTTGATAACCGGCAGACGCGCTTAGTGGCAGAGCTTTTACCGGCCCTGGCTGACGCAGCTAAAGGGGGAGATGGGGCGAAGTCTGCCGGCGGCTATCTTTGGATCCGGGAATTAGTGGAATTCGGGCCGGACTGGCCGCAAAACGGCTCCTGGAAGCAGCTGGATACTAAATGGTCGGAAACGCTCATTCGGTTCCAAGAATTTCTAGATAGGCAGCGATCTTTTCTGCGCGGGGTGCGGATCTCTCTCGAACCGTTACAACCAAATTGGGACGAAATTCAAAACGCGTTGGGAGACTTGGTGATTCCATCGAGCCTCTTTCTCCGGTTCGTATCCGATTCTCTTTCAGCGCCGAGCCGGATTGGGCACCGAGATGCTTCACACCGTTATGCCCCTGTCGTGGTCAGTACACCGGAACAACTTCACGCGACCAGCTGGGACGCCGTGGTTTTAGTCGACGGAATCGGCGACCTTTGGACGCGTCCGGTTGACCAGGATTCATTGCTCAGCCAGGAATTCAGAGCTCAAGCCCGGGATGAGGGATTTTTGCTGCCAACCATTCAGGATCACGCCGCGCTCCGGGAAGATGCCATTCTCCAATTAATCCAGCATGGCCGCTCTTCCGTGACGGTTTGCGGGTACGCCAAAGAGGAGAACGGCGAAGAAGTAGACGCGAATCGGTTTGTCACTTTTTTCGAACACAGCCTGGGCGCTGTCCCGATCATGTTCGAACCGACAGCAATCGAGCCTAAGATTCTGTTTCCATTTCTGGGGAAGATTCGCCAGGACCGCTGCGATCCGGAACATGCTTTTGACGAGTATCTGCTCAACTTCAGCAGCCTGGATCTGAAGCCGGATGCATGGCCGGCATCTGCCCTGCAAAAAGCGATCGCGGCGCCCGGCACATTCGCGTTTAGACAATTGTTCGGTCTCAGCCGGACTTGGGATCGCCGCTTTGAACGAGACGGCCGGAAGACTTTAGGAAACACCCTTCATAATCTGATGAAGGTGATCCTGAGCCATCCACTCGGAGATTTGTTTAAAGAAGGTCTCGGAGATTTGCGCCAGAGCGCCGGACTGAAGGAAAGCGGCGGACCGAATGCTTACCGTTACATCACCAAGATCGCGCTAGGCTGGAATCTGCCGCCCGACGATGCCTGGTGGCAATCGATCATCGCGAAAGCGGCTCACTTGGTTGAAGGCATGTCGCAGAAAGTGACGGAACGGTTAGAGCAATTCCCTTACGGAATCTCCGAATATTCTTCCGGCGATAAAACCGTGCCCGAACCGCAGCTGTTTTTAAAAGGCCGATTTGATCTGCTTTTGGCCAATGTCGACCAGATCGATGGGGCCGAGATTGCCATTGTCGATTTCAAAACCACAAACTCGATCCGGGGAGTTAACCCGGACACTGGGGAAGGTTTTCAGATCGTCGCGTACACATTGTTAGCCACAGTCATGGGCGCCGCGAAGTGCGCCCAGTTTGTGTTCACGCCGATTGGGGTGAAACCGTTAACCCTGGATAACGGTGCCGATGAGATTTTCGCGAAACTGCACGAATTATCTTGGATCCAAGAGACCCATTGTTTTGGTCATGCTCCGTTGTTAAAGCAGGACTTTGCAGTCAACGAGGCGTTGCCATTGGCGACTCTGACTATCCCTATTTGGGTCCTACGAAAAAAACGCGCCTTGATGGTGGAAGGAATCGGCGAAGATACCAGATGAGCCTCGTACCTGATGGTCTTTACCGCCCTTGCCCGACTGCCCCGAAGGGGCAACAGGACTCAGCCCAGGGTTTTAACCCTGGGTATTGGGTTCCGACAAGAAGCGCCCTGAAAGTGGCGCCAGAACATGTACGAGCTCGATGTTGGTTCCGCGAATTCACCACACCGCGCCACCTCTGGTGCCCCTTCAGGGCACATCCCGTTATAATATCCTACTCAGGGTTAAAACCCTGGGCTGAGTCCTGCCGCTCCTTCGGGGCAGGTATCGACGAGGACAGCCTGCCGCGCCGTAGCTTGCGAAGGCGGGAGGACGAAATGAGAGGCGCTGGGCATCCATGAGCCTAATCTCCGATCAAGCCGCCCGTGACCGCTTCCATACCGAACTCGACCAAAACTTCTGCGTGGTCGCAGGAGCAGGATCAGGCAAAACCACCGCCATCGTCGAACGAATCTGCCAGTTGGCTCTTCGCGACCGAAATGCGTTGCGCCGTCTAGTGGTGGTCACCTACACGAAAAGCGCCGCCATCGAGTTCAAGAGCCGGTCCCGGCTAAAGCTGTTGCGGACCGCTTCGGAAATGGAGGCGCTGGATTATTTGCGGGCGCTGGAACAAGCCTATTTCGGCACTATCCACGGGTTCTGCTTCAATTTAATTCGTGAGTTTCGTAGCCGGCTTTTGATTCCGGAACAACCCCGGGTTCCGACCGAGGACGAACAGAACGTACTTTGGGAAACCTTTGTGACCGATTCCCGCGAATTGAATGAATTGCTGCCGCACCCAGTCACGCGCTCTTTGCTGAGAGTCTGCACGTTGTCCGACCTGTTATTTATCGCCAAGAAGTTTCGTCCGAGTATGCCACGAAACGAGCCGGCCAAGCGGATGCCAATTCCGGACGGCGCCCGGACCAGAGCGGCTATCGTTAAAGGAAAATCGGAGAACGTTAGAAAGAGAACTATCGCGTCGTTGGACGCGTTTGCGGCCACCATGTCGGCTGATGCCGGATTCAGTTTATTGCCGGTTTGTGATAGTACGCGAGGAGCGCTGATCGAGGCATTTAAACACGACATGACGCCACTCATAAAGTGGCTGCAGGAAGGCGCTGAGTGGTTCGCCGATCGGTTAGCCCGGAGCTTTCGTAACCGCTGCCTGCAAGAAGGTATCTTAAGCTTTAACAACCAGATCGATGTTTGCCTCGAGCTGTTACAACAGTCGGACATCCTTGATCAATTACGGCGTCGCGAATTTATCGTGATTGTCGATGAAGCCCAGGATACCGACTCGCGCATGTTCCAGATTTTTGTGGAACTAACCAGGCCGCCTGACGAACGTTTTGGCAACTGGCCCGACGCCGGGAAACCTCCACTGCCGGGCAGATTCTGTCTAGTGGGCGATCCCAGACAAACCATTTTCGAAAGGGGTTTGACCAGCCGGTTCGCTGAGCTCTGTAAGTATTTCGGAGACGGCGATGGCGGGGAATTGCTCCGTTTCAATGTTACCTATAGATGCGCCGAAACGGTAGCCCGTCGCATCAACGAATTATTCACTTCCCATGAAGTTGAAGAAGTACCGTTGGACGATCTGGCTGCTCAGGCCGGTGCACGGCCGGGATCCGTTGGGCGGTTGTTGTTCAATCCAGGACAACCAATCGACAGTGAAGACGAGATCGAGCCGTTGTTAGTTGAATGTGATGCGGTTGCCCAGTGGTTAGCCCGAGTAGGGCCTTCGAGTCTGGGGGCAAATTCCTGGAGTGATCTCGCTATCATCGCTCCGCGCCACGATTGGTTGATCATCGCCGGTGACGCCCTAAAGAAGCATCGAGTCCCGTTTACCTTTTTCCGGCCGAAAGTTTCCCGGTCAGGTATCGCTGCTTTCGCTTGGCCGGTATCGCTCATTTATACGCTGATAAATCCGTGGGATAGGTTCGAGCGCTATGGGGTCCTGAGAGAAATCTTCGGAGTTGCGGATGCCGACTTGTTACGAGCCGCCCAAGGAATCGCGGATCCCGGCCCCGTCTATCACGAAGCGGAAAAGCTCCTTAATGAGTCGCGCAAACTTTGCCCCGAATCGGGTTCATTATTGTACTTTGTGGATCGTTTGTTGGAGCGGACTCAACTGACGGACCGGCTCATTGCCGTTGGCGAAACCACGGTTGGACTGGATCAACTGCGATGGGAAGCTGCCAGGGCCGATGAACGCGGATTGACCCTGGAACAGTTCCTGGAAGAATTGCTGGGTTGGTTGCAAGACTCGGCTGAACCTAGCAAAACTCCGGCCAAAGGTGTCGAGCTCATTACCATCTTTTCCGCTAAGGGCCTGGAATGGGACTGGGTAATCCCGATCGGCCTCAGAAAGAAATTTTTCAGCCCCAGCGGGGCGTATCCCCGGATTCAAAATCTGGAGATTAATCGGGTTGTCTGGTCCAAGGTCAGCGACCGGGCGGCGCGCGACGAGGAAGCGGAGAAGGCTAATATTAAACGATTGCTGTATGTCATGTTGACTCGGGCCAAACAGGGAATCGTTCTGCCGACCCCGGACGGTGAGTATCGCCCTGGTAAGCAAGGGATCGCGTTTAGCGAGGTGGTGCCGGACCACGCCGTCGAGCTTCCCGCTGCTGACGAAATACTGATCACGGCTGAGCGTCAACCGGACGAGTTAACGGCCGACGTTCCCGGCGATCTCGGCGATCACGGCGTTGTCCCCCCGATACCACCGCCCCCAACATTAGTGCGGCCTTTTCAGCTAGCCGACGATTCGCCGGTGCTCCACTTGCAGTTTGCCGAAGCTGCGGGTGCTTATGACTACGGGAGATGGTGGCATACCTGGATCGAAATGCTTCCCTGGGATTCCGGTTTTGCGGAATGGGAAGAGTATGCTCGGCAAGCTGAGGCGCCGGCGATTTATGCTGACCGGGCCCAAAGAGAGATCACTGCTTTACTCTCCAACGAAAGACTCCGCGAATTCTGTGCCGATGCCGCCTGGTTTCAAGCAGAGTTCCCGTTCTCTTGGCCGAAAGCATCGGTCGAATGGTACGAAGGGGTGGTGGACTTGATGATCGCGCGCTCCGACAAAAGTCTGGTGGTGATCGATTGGAAAACGAACCAAGCGGCTGAGTCCGAAGATCCCGACGCTTTAGCAGCAAGATTGCGCCAGACCTATCTGCCCCAATTGGAAAGCTACCGAGCCGCTTTGGAAGCAACCGGCAAGACCGGCCCGGTCCAGGTGGCGATTTATTCGACGGTTTTGGGATGCTTTGTGTGAGCCAACTTGGTGGGGCGAGGCTCCGGAACGGCCGCAGAAATTCCGCAGAGTGCAGCCGTGTATGCCATCTTATCGCACAAAACACCTGACACCTGCCGAGCCGGCCCCAGCGCTGACCATACTCAGCAGCAGTTTGTGAGACGAGGTTCTCCCCCGCAGCTGAGGGTGAAATAGCTTACGGATTGAATCACGCCCTGGCCCAACGGCTCGGCACGTCCTTAGACGTTGCCCATAATTCATCGAGAGAAACCAGCGGCGTTGCGAAAACCATCCGTAGTTCGGGAGCCCGCCTCCGCAAAGCCTACGGCGCGGCAGGCCCTCGCCCCACCAATCAGGGCCGTGCCCAGCGCAAAACGCCCACACGCCCACACGCCCACACGCCCACACGCCCACACGCCCACACGCCCACACGCCCACACGCCCACACGCCCACACGCCCACACGCCCACACGCCCCCACGCC
>Ga0185299_10000860_pt1 | contig 70633 bp, 60 predicted proteins | sample PaiPotPPA55metaG_FD_128002 | JGI IMG/M metagenome (GOLD analysis project Ga0185299, IMG submission 128002) | Iron sulfur acid spring bacterial and archeal communities from Banff, Canada, to study Microbial Dark Matter (Phase II) - Paint Pots PPA... ...
CGTGCGGCGGGTTCGTAACGACGATGACCTTGCCTCCATATACCAGCGGGCTGGCATAGATCGGCTGGATGTTTGGCACGGTGATCTTCCAGCGCAGCGCAAGGTTTTGCACCGTCACATTTGATACGCCCGTCGGCTGCGGCTGAAAGCCGGTGCGCAGGTTGTCGTGGGCAAACGTTATCCAGTCATCGTTTGGAGCAGGGGTCGGGCCCGGGGTTGGGCTCGGAGAGGCGCTGGGGCGAGGAGAAGACGTCGGGCCATGGTGAGGCGTCGGCGTCGCGCCCGGTGGTATTGCAAATCCACCACCCGAACCGGCGGTCCCACTGCCGCCCCCACCGGAGCAGGCGGCGAGCGTGGCCGCCGCGCCCAGTATCAGCAGCGCGCGAAGGTGATAGGGGTGATGAATCCTCGCGTTCTCCTAGGCAATCGTCAACGATCAAGATTATTTCCGGCGATGGTTTCGCCGTCCTGATTCGCCTCTATGAATCTAAGCGCAGGTTAATCCCTTCAGCGCCGACGACGCTGCCGGCGAGCGCGCCCAGCTTCGCAAGGCAAAAGAGGCCTCGGAGTCCGACGCCTCTTGGCTTGCCGATAATAGGCTCTTGGGTTTGCGAGCCAGCTTACATATGCTGAGCTTGGCGCCGGCTTTCCTGAATCTGTACCGTGACCACGGAATTTTGGGGAATGACGACGTTCTGGCGGCTATTCTTCGCGTAGAGCAAGCCGCCCGCGCCGCCGATTATCCAACCGGCGGTGTTGTGCGTGAGCAGACCACCGAGCAGCGCGCCGGCCGCGGTGGCGCCGGCTTCCGATCCGGCGTTACTCCTGGTCACCGCTTGCATGTTTGTCGTGTAGCCGGTGATTTGGTAGACGTTGCCCGAGCGGGTGTTGACTTTGTCGAAATCCAACTCGATTCTTCCGGGCGTGCCCTGCCCCGCGCGCTGCACGCTGGCAACGTGGCCATAGATCGTGGCGCCGCTGATATTGTAATTCAGCGAGTGCGCGTTCGAGATCGTAAAGGGTTGGCCAACCTGCACATCCCTCGAGCTCAAGCTTTGGTCGATGTTTCCGACGAGCTGCGTTCCGGGACTGACCTGAGCGGAGGCGAGCAGCGGAAGCAAGGCCACGCTCATCAGCGTGACGATAGCGGTGCCGTATTTGCGGATCATTGTGAAAATACTCCTCATAAAGCGACAACGACAGCGGCATGCAACTTGGTTCATTCAGGGTCAAAACCCTGTCCAAAACTGAGCAAGCGCAAGGTAAGTCCGCCCAAAAACGGAAACGCCCGGCCTTAGGAAGAGATGAACGCGGCACGAAGCGCGCAGACACGCGGATTGATGCGTACCTTTCGAAACCGTACGCGTTGCATGCTGACCGTTGTCGTAGCGGTGCTCGCGGCAGGGTGCGGGGGTGGCGGTGGAGGTGGCGGTAACGCGCTACCCCCGCCGGTTCCCGCGCCCCCGCCTCCACCCCCGCTGGTACTGCGACTGAGCACCGATCCGTTCACAAATTCGACCAGCCAGCATGCGACCGAAGTCGAGCCATCGGCGTATGCTCGCGGCATGACGATCGTCTCGGCGTTTCAAACCGGGCGCTTTCTCGTAGCCGGCGCTTCCGACATCGGCTTTGCTACCTCGCAAGACGGCGGCAACACGTGGACGGCCGGCGCGCTTCCGGGAACAACGAGCATCGTTCAACCGGGCAGTCCGTTCATGAGCGTGAGCGATGCGGCCGTCGCTTACGACGCGGCGCGTCAGGTTTGGCTGATCGTTTCGCTGCCGATTCCATTTGGCGCGATCGCTCCCGCGGCTCTCGTCAGTCGGTCAACCGATGCGCTGCACTGGAACGATCCTGTTTCGGTCGCACCGGGGCAAGCCGCGAGTGATAAAACCTGGATCGCCTGCGACGACGGCGCTGCGAGCCCGTTCTTTGGTCATTGCTATGTCGAGTGGGATGACCCGAGCGCGAACGGCATCGTTCACATGAGCGTCTCAAATGATGGAGGCGCAACGTGGGGTCCGCCGCAGAGTACGGTTGGAAATGGAACGGGGCTCGGCGGCCAACCTCTGGTTCAGCCGAACGGCACCGTGATCGTTCCGCTCGATGATTTCAACGAGCAAACGATCTTGGCGTTCGTCTCGCGCGATGGCGGAGCAAGCTGGACGCAGCCGGTCTTGGTTTCGCCCGTCATCGATCACTTGGAGGCTGGCGGATTACGCAGCGGTCCGCTCGTTTCGGCCGGTATCGACGCAGGCGGGACGGTCTATGCCGTCTGGCAAGATTGCCGGTTTCGCCCTCGGTGCGCGGCCAACGACCTCGTACTCAGCGCCTCGCACGATGGTGTCGGTTGGAGCGCCCCCGCTCGGATACCGATCGATGCCACGGGCAGCGGCATCGATCACTTCATTCCGGGATTGGCGGTAGACGCGGCAACCGCAGGCGCCCATCTCGGCGTGACCTATTACTATTACGGCAACACGGCATGCACTCAAGCGAATTGCCAGCTCTTCGCCGGATTCGTCTCCTCGCCGGACGGCGGCGCGACGTGGACCGCGCCGACGAGGCTGGCGGGCCCGATGAACTTAACGTGGCTGCCGCAGACGACTCAGGGGTTCATGGTTGGCGATTATATGGCGAGCGTTTTTTCGGGCGGCCAACCGGTCGGCGTCTTTGAGATTGCGAACGCGCCGGCCGGGACTCGGTTCGACCAAGCGACCTATGCGTCGCGGCCCGGCGCTCTCGTCTTGCAAGGCCCCAGACGGTCGTCGGCACGTGAGCGGCCGATCCCAGGCGCCGTGCGCGATCCGGGCCCGCGCCCGCGCCCGCGCTAAGCAAAACGATAGCGTTCTATGAGCACTGCGTAAAAGAAGCCGCTGAACATCGTCTGCGTTCCCATAAGGATCAGCGCCATGCCAAGGACGGCAGGGCGAATCGCGTTCAGGGGCCCGAAATCACCGCCGATCCAAGCATTGACGACCGACGCTTCCAGCAGGCCGCCGCTTAGAATCAGGATGACGGCTAGCGCCAATATCCGCTCGATCGTAAGGGCATTCATCAATTTCTCGATAAAGGCCGATCGATGGTAAACGCGGTGAATGATCGTGTAGATGTGTACCAGCACTCCGGTCACGATCGTTTGATAACCGATAACCAGCAAGAGCGCGGCCGGGACTATCCAGTGGTCGTTTATGCGCGCGCTGCCGATATGAAAGGGAACGCCGCCGGGAGTTGAGAGCAACAGGGAGGCCATGACGAGCCCAACGGTAAGCATGGTCACGCCCGGCACCCAATACACGAAGGTCGGCGCAAACAGTAACATAAACTTCAGATGCCGCCAGCCGTCGCGCCAAGGGCGTAAATGAGGCTCGCGGCCGCGGCCATCCTTACGGAGCGTGACCGGCAACTCTGTCGTGCGCAACCGAAGGACTGCCGCTTTAACCAGCATCTCGGAGGCAAATTCCATGCCTTTACTCTCGAGATGCATACGCGTAAAAGCGTCTTTCGTAAGGGCGCGCATCCCGCAATTCACGTCCGAAAAACGGGAAGCGAATATCGTGTTTAGCGCGAGGGTCAAGGCGGGCGTTCCAATGTGGCGATTTTTCCAGGGCATCGCGCCCGGCTCGATGCGGCCCTTGATGCGCGTTCCCGTGCAAAAATCATATCCGTCTTGCAGCTTGCGAACCATGGGGACGGCTTCGCGGAAATCGTACGAATCGTCAGCATCGCCTATGACAAGATACTTCCCAAGAGCAGCATCACAACCGTGTTTCAACGCTGCGCCATATCCGCGCACGGCGATGCTGACAACGCGCGCGCCGAGCGATCGCGCTAGTTCTTGGGACCCGTCGGCTGAGCCATTGTCGGCGACAAGGATCTCGCCAGGGACGTCAAGCATCTTGAGCGCCTGCAAACACTTTTCGACAACCGAAGGAAGTGTTCGAACCTCGTTCAGACACGGAATCACGATTGAAACAACTGGATGCTCCAAGGATACCCGGCGCGCCTCACCTCCGTAGGCTGCGTTCATCAATCTTCCAGACCGAACACAAAATTAAAATCGGAGTCGTCGACTTCGGGTGGCAGTTTGTACCAATCGATCGTAGAGGGGATCGGCCATCGCAGGTTTACGGAGTAACGAAGCAAGCGATTACGCACCGTCGTGCCGTCGGTATCTTGTTCCAAACGTTGTGACGCCAGACCCTCCCCGTACAGAATGCTGGTTCCCATCGGCCGCCCATAAAACTGCTCGAACGCGCACCGCATCACTTCTTCGTTGTTTGCGTATGAATTTACGAATATTGCGTTGCGGTTCACGATGACCAACGGAGTCCGATCCTCGGACTCCGGCGCTGCCCAGAGTTTAACGGAGCACCCTTTGTGAACCGATCCAGGGTGCGTATCATCTCGAATCGCAAGCAACTTGCCCGTACCCTCGATCGGCACGTCGCGATTCCAAGTCTTGTAAGCAATCGTATCAAAGAAGTGTGCGCTGTAGTTCAGAGTTCGAAGCGGCGCCAAAGGATCGAAAACGAGCAAGCGCAAGCGGTCCCAGTCCCGCTCGATCAGATCGACCGAACGGTTCGTTTTCTCCGACGTAAGGTCGATGACGCCCTCATATCGTGACAGCATCTCGGAGGTCACTTCCGCCGGCATCACGACATCCGACTGAGGCGCAAAGAGACGCATTCGATACAGCAGCATTTCGCGTAGTACCGCTAGGTGCCAGTCACCGGCGCGTTCGGACCACTGCTCATCGAGATCGTCGATGATCAGCAGGACCTTCGGCAGCCGCCCGCCGCGATCCGAACGCAAGCGGGCGATGTAGTGCTTAGCAAGGCGTGCCTTGGAGTCGCCCCAATCTCGCGTCGGGAACAGCAGCGATGATTCGTACTGCTCGTCCCACCCGTAGATGAAGACGAGTGCCGGATCGGTCGCGTACGCCAGCCATGCCGGTTCCTCAACGTACCGGGGGTCCAAGCGTACGACCCGCTTGAGACCATGGAAACGCTTGACGTATAAATTGTCAAATCCGAAATTCCAGGTAACGCTGTCGCGCGCAAATTGACTTTGCGGCGTGTCGACCACGAAGTTGAACGGAGTGAAGTGGTTGCGGTGGTGTAAAAAGAGATGCTCCTGAAAATGGGTATTCGTGGAACTCCAGTAAAATTTGAACTTTTCGCCTACCCATTGACAGAGGCGGGAACACAGTTCTTCGGCGAACCACGACCAGCGCGCAGGGTCCGGTTCCTCATCGTTAAAGCCGTAACCAAAAAGAAAGATCACGGCGTCGCCGTTGCGATCGCGAGCCGCCAAGTGGCGGGGCACGTTTTCGTAGTAGTGGGCCAGGTCGCCACACAGCAGAGCCACCGTGTCGGCGTCCGCCTTTATCAGCCCCGTGTTGACGAGTTCGGGGCGCGGCGGTAATTTGCGGTGCGCCTGCAGCGACATCTCAAAATCGAAAAACGGGGCGATCGTCAAGCCGGCTGCTTCCAACGGTTCAATAACGTATGGATGGGGAAAACTGTACACTCCATAGGGCTGCGGAATCGCGCTGAACTGCCACGCAATGCTCGTTATTCCGAGGTCTTTGATATAAGCGAATTGGCGGGCATAAAACTCGTGCGTCCCGCGATCCTCGAGGCGCGTGCCGACGGACGGCCAGTCGAATGGATCAACGACCGTCCCTTTTTGCCACTCATGCCCCCAGAACCAGTTGAAAAAATGGACAAAAACCGGAGGCGCGGCGTTTTGTGGAACTTCCAGTGCGCCCGCCATCAGCCGCCGGCGGCGAGCGGCGACTCAACAGGGAATGCGAAGAACTGCGGCGCGACGAGCGTCCCTTCTTCGAGCAGGGCAAGAAAGTTCGATTCGAATTTAAAGGGCTCGAAAATCCGAGCTTCGCGCTGAGCTTCCGAGCGCATCCGCTCGGACTGCTCGGTCGGCAAGTTCAGTGCGTACAAGCTCTTTTCCGCGAGCTCTGCTTCAGACCGCCAGTGAAAGCCGGTCACACCATCGGCGACTAATTCGGCCGGGCCCCCGTTCGCGCAAACCAGGGGAAGGGCGCCGGCGGACATCGCTTCGACGACCGAGATGCCGAAGTGCTCTAAGCGTTCCGGAAAGAATTTCTCCCACACCATATAGCCGGTGGCATGCCAGTAGAGCGATGCCCGCTGATAGAGATCACCCAGGGCCGCCAGCGGCACGCTCAAGTGAAACTGGACCCGAAAATCGCGAGCGCGCTCGCGCAAATCGCGCAGATAATCGCGCGCCTGCGGCTCCGGCGGCACGGTTCCGACCAGATTCAATTCGAGGTCCTCGCGCCCCGAGCGTTCCACTAAAAGCTTGAACGCGTCGATCATCGTATCTTGACGTTTGCAATGCCCTTCAAGCGTGAAGCGTCCCACACTAAGAATATTCCCCAAGACCCGCTTGGGCGAGGACGCAGAGTAGTATGTAGGAACCGGAGGCGCAAGCACCGTGATGGGCGGCACACGATTCGAGATCGCCTTGGCCCGTTCCCCAAAATGCTGCGCGGCAAATTGCGAGTAAACGATCACCCGGTCGTAGTCTTCCAACGTGCCCCACGCCGAACCCACGTGATTTGCGTGCATCGGAAAAGGAAATTGGCAGACAAAAATTTTGCGCCGGCCTATCGCGCGAATCGGGGGCAACACCTGGTTCCCCATCGCGATGAAGAGATCGCAGCTCGCGACCGTGCCGATCTCCGCCAGCGACAGCAACTCCACGCTGGAAAGATCAAGGTTCAACTCCCCAGCGATCGTTCGAAAACGATATGAACTGTACCGTTCGGGGGTTATGACAACGGTCCGATAGTGCTGCGAGAGAGCTTGAGCCAGCGTCAGCATATAGCGTTCTCCGCCGCCGGGGTAGAGCGGATACGGAGTGTAGAGAACAGCCAACCGTGACAACGGCCGTTTGTAGCCGCCGCCCGCCGGGGGCGGCAAAGTGACCTTCGCGCGGCTTCGGTCACGGCCAGACGCTAGGAAATCGTACCAGCGGGAAATGAATTTTTCTCGATTCACTTCGACAACCGTGTTGAGCCGCAAGCCATGCGACGAGTCGCTTGAGGTTGCATTTTCGATATGCGTAACGGTCGCGTCACCGCAATAATAGGTGCGCTTTCCGAGCAGAAGCAATTTGAGGCAGATATCGACATCTTCGTAGTAGGCCGGATCCCACGCCAAATCGAACCCGGCGACTCGATCGAAATCGGTCCTGCGCATCAGCAGGCACGAGGCCGAAATATAGTCGACCGGTTCCGTCGACGGATACCACCCACGATGGGTGGGTAAAAACTTCCCGCGCTGCGTGACGGTCCCGTCCGGGCTCACCAGTCCACCGGCTTCTTGAATACGTCCGTCGGGAAAAATCAACTTTGGCCCGACGGCGCCGGCGTCGGGGAATTCTTCGAGGACGGCAGCCAGCGACCGGATCGTCGAGCGCTCCACGAATGCATCATTATTGAGGAACAGCAAAAGACGGCCGCGTGACGCCTCGACGCCGATATTGTTTCCCTCGCCGAAATAGCGATTGGTAGAGAGGCGAATCAGACGTACGGCCGGCGGAATCAATTCTGCCAGGAAAGCGAAGTCATCCGGCCGGCTGCCGTTATCTACGACGACGATTTCGAGAGTCCGGGCATCTTGGGTCTCCAATGCGTCAACGATGCACTGCAGCGTCAGCACGCTCTTGTTGAGATTGAGCACGATCGCAGAACATTCTGGGTCGTCGGCGGGCGAGAGTTTTGATACTCTGCGCAATCGCAAAAGGAAATCGGCAAGCGGGTTTACATTCTTTGCAAGACCTCGGCGCTCCGCATACATCTGGGCGTCAAAGAGTGGATGAGGCTGGCGGTGGGGTTCGTCGCTGCCGTGGGACGCGTAATGGAAGAGCGCGTTGATGCCGCTCGCTTCGACGTCCGGATTCGTCTTTAGATAGTAGGTTGTGGCAAAGAGCGGGTGTGGATCGTACTGGGCGGCGCCGCCGCGCAGCAGATAGTGCGTGAGCGGATCGAGCCCTTCTAACGAGTCCGCGTAGCGCGACATATAGAATGTCGTGTCGAACAGAGGGTGGGGATTCAAGCCGTTGCGTGCGCCGAAAGCCACGAAGTGAGCCAGCGGGTTTTCACTTTCGTCGAGTGGTTTCGCTAACTGCTCGAGGTAGAAATTCACACTGAAAAGCGGATGCGGATCGCGGCCTTCGTGCCATCCGAAGCGGGAAAAATGCGCAAATGCATCGCCGTCAAAATCCGGCCCGCTCTGGCGGTACCACGATTCGTTAAACAATGTCAGACTTGCGCCCGGATCCATGACAAAACGATTCGGCGAGAGGAAGGTGGGTCCCGCCCATGACAACAGGAGCCACCGTGAATTCTGGATCGCTTAATCCATGGGATCTGCATCATGCGAACGCGGTCGTGTTTGTGATTTTGCATGCCGCCGGGGTCGACGGCGTGCCGCGATCTGGCTTAGCGGCGCGGGGGAACCTCGCCCAAGGCGACGTCGATAGAGCGCTCGAGTACCTTGGGGGCAAAGCGTATCTTGAAGCATTTGAAAACGGCGTGCGCCTGACGCCGGCAGGAGTCGCGAGCTACGAGCAAATCTTAGCGGGAGTTGTACCGCAGGGATTTCCGACGATGCTTGCCCGCGCGATCTGGTCCAATGCGCAAGGGCGAAAATCATTCGAAAAGATCGAACCGCTATCGCTTCGCCTCGCCCGCCGGCTGCTGCGCTTCTTTGACGTAGGCGAACAGAGCCTCGGCTAAAGAACTCGGTACAACGCCTCGCCGCGATCGCTCTGGCCCGGATACAACGCACTGGCTGCGGTTCGGTGGACGAGTCGAAGATGAGCGAACACCGGTGCATGGGTGATTTGCGGTTCGTTCCCCTTAAAGATCATGACGTAAGTTATGCCGTTGCGCCGAAGTCGAGCGTACGCGTCCGCGGAGGACAAATTCCACTCCCCCAAGTCGGCTGGGCCGCCAAAGTCGGACCCATTGAAGAGATCGATGTCGCTGTAGGAATTGAATTTTATGCCGTCGGCGCCGTCATAGACCTTATCTTTGCGAACGTCGAGATGGCGGTCGATGTATTCCAGCATCGGGACGTATTTTAGCTGAACGTCGCGCTCCGGTTGAGCTTCATATAAGTACGGGAAACTTATGGCTGCGATGCCTGAAACGTATCCGAGCAACGCGTGTCGCTGGAATGGCGCCAGGAATTGGCTATTCAAGAGCGTCGCCAGAACCGTTATGCTCAAAAATACCGCGCGACCGATCTTTGAGGCGAAGAAATTCTCTTCTGCGTTCCCAGGAACTGCGAAATAAGCGATGCTAAGAGCGGCAAAGGGCAGGATCGCTTCAGCATACCGAATTTCCGTCGCTTTCGAAGCATACCAGAAAAGCGTCCAGAGGAATCCGTATAAAAGCAGCACGCGAAGCAATGGCCGGCGCTTTTCAGCGAGCGCGGCGAGCGCGACAAACGGAGCGGCCCAAAGCAATAACGGACCCAGGACGTTGCGAAATTGGTCGCTGTGGACCGTTACATTCCACGGCAGCAGGAAAAATGCCGTCCACGAAGTGTCGGCGCCGTAGATTGTATATTCGTTTGTCAATCGGCGTAACATCGCGTCCGTCACGTAGGTTGAATGAAAGATCCCGTTGACCGCAGGGAAGAGCGGGTTCCCGGTTATCAATGCGGTTCGCACGAGGCTCGGCAGAGCTGCGAGCAGGGCTCCGGCAGCAAACGGTAGCAGCGCCAGCGCTGCCATCCTAAATCCTTCTCGAGCGCCCTTGCCGACGAGTCCGAGGCTCAAGCAGATCACCGTAGTGAACAAGGCCAGCACGAGGATGTTCAACGCCGCGAAGGGTTTGATGCCGAATGCAAAGCCCGACAGAACGCCCGCGAGAACGAGCCATGCCCAGGTCCGTCGATCTGCCTTCCACTTCAGAAATGCGAAGACGGATAAGACCGTGAAGGGAACAAGACTAAGATCGCTGCCCGCAGTGCTAGCGGACCACGACACGATGGGAGTGCTGACGAAGATGGCACTTGCGAGAACTCCGATCAGTCGCGATTTAAGAAATTCGATCGAAAACGCTACAATTGTCAGGATCGAGATCACGAGGTTCCACCAGCTCAAAACTTTAGCCGCCGGCAAACCGAAAAGCACGATCGCGCCGGAATAAAGAATCTCCTGATACTGAGGCAAACCGAACGGAAACACTCGGGTGTCGGCAAGAAGGTCGAAGAGGCGCCCATGCAGCGCGTAACGCAGTGCCTCGGCAAGGTGGTAATACCGGCCGTCAAATTGGACTTCCGGCATCAGCGCCCCTAAGAGCGCGACGTAGAGATCGAACGCGACCAGCAGGCCCGCAAAAATACCGAGCGCCTTAAGCCAGGGCGGCCTCGGTTGTGGAACGCGATCGGATCCCGAACGCACGGCCCGCCAACCGCGAAATAACGTTGTGAGGAGTCCCGCCCCGAGCAATGCGTAAAGGACAGGTTTGGTGAGATATCCAGCGCAGCCAACCGCGAAGAGTGCCACGGTCCACGCGACCAAGCCGAGACAAACGGCAAAGGCGACCCGCTGCAACCTCCCCCCGATGGGAAGTTTCAGCAGGTTGAGGATCATGTCTCCCGGACCGGCTCCGGCCAACAAAAAGAGCGCCACCAGAGGCACGTAAACGGCGTTTTTGGGAAGCCGCGTCAGGATATCGGGTAGGTAATGTAGGTCGTTTCGAAAAGCCGCGAATGCCGAGGGATCTCCGAAGGACGATGTTGCGGCTATAACAACGACAAACCACGCGGCCATCAAGCCAGCGACCAGTGTGGTGCGTATCCAAGGACTAAGACCCCCATAGCGCCCAATCACCAGTGCCAACCGTTCACTCTTAGGTTCGAGGTCTCTCCCATTGTCGATTCAGAATTCCCAAAGCTCCCGGACGATTCTGCAAGTTGTCTCGATCGGCCCCGTGCAAAATCTCTTGCGCTACCGATGGTTGATCCTGGAATTGGTCGTGCGCGACCTTCGTCTGCGCTATCGCGGAACGTACATTGGCTTCTTATGGACGCTGTTGAACCCCATCATCTACATGGCCATTTACACGTTCGTTTTTGGCTTCATGCTTCACGTTGGAACACAGCGATATCCCGCGTACTTGTTGAGCGGCATCGTGCCTTGGACGTGGTTCTTGGGTTCGGTCACCCAAGGCGTAACGGCCATTCAGGACGGGCGCATGTACGTTGGCAAGACGGTCTTCCCGGTCGCGGTTCTCGTTGTTGTCCCAGTGCTCTCGAACATGGTCAACTTTGTGTTTTCGATTCCACTGTTGCTGATCGTGGGTGCAATCTTCGGAGTTCACCTGGGCTGGTCGCTCTTGCTTTTGCCGGTGGTCGTGGCCGTCCAATATGTTCTCACCTACGGAGTGCTGCTGCTCCTAGCGACCTACAACGTATTTTTTCGGGACCTCCAGCAACTCGTCGGCTTATTCTTGACGTTCATATTTTTCGTGAATCCGATTTTTTATACCCTGGCTCAAGTCCCCAAGGCGTTTCAGCCCTACCTGCTCGCCGATCCGATAACGCCGCTCTTCATCGCTTACCAAAACATATTTTTCCACGGGACGCTGCCGCATGTGTCGTTAGCATATACGGCCATCTTTGGAGTGGGACTCTACTTTTTGGGGAAATTCGTTTTCAGCCGCCACCTCGATTCGTTCGGTGAGTATCTCTGATGCATGCCAACCTGGACGGTGAGGCGATCGTCGTCGAATCGCTTTCCAAGCGATTTCGATACCTGTACATTCCCAAACAGACGACCCTCAAGGAGGCGTTGATCACGCGCACGCTGTTCGCCCGGCCGAAGCAGGAGCGCTACGTCGACGCATTGGTCGATATCAACTTTCACGTTCCAAAAGGATCGGCAATCGGCATTGTCGGTCGCAATGGGTCCGGCAAGAGCACGCTCCTAAAGCTGATCGCGGGCGTCATGAAACCGGACGCGGGCCGCGTAAGGATCAGGGGAAACATCGCGCCCCTTTTGAGTTTGGGCGTCGGCTTTCACCCGGATTTGACGGGACGAGAGAACGTCAAGATCAACGGGCTGATTCTGGGTTTGACCCCGGCTGAAATCGAGAGCCGGATGGATCAGATTGCGGCTTTTGCCGAGCTCGAGGACTTCCTGGATTCCCCCGTTCACACATACTCGACCGGGATGTACATGCGGCTAGCTTTTTCGGTCGGCATCAACATCGATCCCGACGTTCTGCTGCTCGATGAGGTCTTCGCCGTCGGCGACGCATCTTTTGCGGCGAAGTGCCGCGAGCGGATGTTCCATTTTAAGGATATGGGCAAAACGCTCGTATTGGTATCTCACGATTTCGCGACGATCGAACGCTTTTGCGACACCGCCTTGTGGCTCGATCACGGGCGGATACGTCGCAGCGGAAATGCGCCGGACGTAGTTGCCGCGTATCGAAGCGACGTGACGCAAGCCTCATAATCAACGTGGCCAGCCCTCAGGCCTCGGTCATCGTGCTTGCGTACCGGACCATCGAGCGTGCCCGTGCGTGCATCGAGGCCATTCTCGCGGCCGGAGCCGGCTTTCCGTTCGAGATCATTTTGATGCTTAATGAGGTTTGCTTCGAAGAAGTAGACCGTTTGGGACCGCTGCCGCAGACGCGCCTCCTGCGTTCGCCGATCAACCTCGGATTTGCGGGTGGGAACAACTATGCGGCTTCGCTTGCGGCCGGCGAATATCTCATCTTCGTCAACGACGACGCCTTGGTAGAAGCGGGCTGGTTAGACGCCCTGGTGCGAACGGCGAAAATGCATCCCGAGGCGGCCGCCGTCGGTAGCTGCATCGTCTTTGCGGACGGCTCGCTGCAGGAAGCGGGTTGCGTCATCTGGTCCGACGGAACCACGGCGCCTCTTGGACGTGGCGAGCGGACGATCTCGGGCGCTTACGACACTGTTCAAGACGTCGATCTCTGCTCAGCCAACGGCCTTCTCGTGCGGGCAAGCAGCTGGAATCAAGTTGGCGGATTCGACGAGGGCTTTTACCCGGCGTATTACGAGGATGTCGATCTATGCATGGCGCTTCGGCATCGCCTCAATCAACGGGTTCTTTACGAACCTCGCTCGAGAATCCGGCATTTCGAGGCGGCCAGCACCAACCCGCGCTTTCGCGAATTTCTGTTTGCTCGAAACGTAAAGCGTATTCGCGCCAAATGGTTGCAAGAACTCAAAGGCTATCCGCAGCCGGTATCGCCCTCTGCACTTTGGCGCGCCGCCCGCCGTTGGAGGGAGTCGTCTCTGCGGATACTGGTCATCGATGACCGGATGCCGGATTCCGGACTCGGTTCAGGCTTCGGGCGATTCGAGGATTTCTTTGCGCGCGTCCGCGAGCGAAACCATGCCGTTTCGTTTTTCGCGTCCGCAGACCCGAATGGTGACCGCACCCAGCTCCAAGACGCGGGCGTCGCGGTAATCCGCGGATCGCTTGAAGAGCATCTGCAAACCGAAGACGGCATGTACGACGTAGTCATTATTTCGCGGCCCCACAACTACGAACGTTTTTGGGGAGCTATTCGCCGGTTTCAATCTGGGGCTTCGATCGTTTACGATGCCGAGGCACTTTTCCACCGCAGACTCTTTGCGCGGGCTGCGCTTGAAACCGACCCCGCCGTCGCGACTGCGCTCCATCGAGAAGCCGTGCAGATGCTCGCCCTGGAGAAGGAGATCGCCGGCTACTGCGACCGGATCGTCTGCATATCTCTGGAAGAACAAGCGATCCTTGCGGAACTCGGAGCCCGTCGCGTCGATCTGCAGTTCCCGCTCGCCCAGAAAATCGTATTCGGCGAGAGCGGCTTTGGGCAACGCGATGGAATCATCTTCGTCGCTGGCTGGTTGGCGGGAGCAGAGTCCCCCAACGTGTCGTCGCTCCGGTGGTTTGTTGAGCGTGTGTTGCCTTTGATCAGTGAGAAAGTACCCGACGTGACCGTACGGATATCTGGGGCGAATCCGCCGCCAGCGATTTTGGAACTGGGCAGTCCGCAGGTACGCTTCACGGGCTACATTGATGACCTGCCTGCCTTTTACGGCTCCGCGTTACTTGCGATTGCGCCGGTGCTCTATGGCGCGGGTACGAAAATCAAAACGATCGAAGCGATCCAATACGGCGTGCCCATCGTGGCGACAGCGGTCGGCGCCGAGGGCCTCGGTGTCCGCGATGGGTTCGGCATTTCCATTGCGGACGATCCGGCGGCGTTCGCGGAAAAGGTCGTCCAATTGCTGCGCAACCCCGAGCATTGGGACGTGCGAAGGCGGCAGATGCGTGAATTGATCGAGCGCTTTCGAGAGGCAAGCAACGGTTGGTCTGAAATCATCGCGGCTGCGGTAGCCAAAGGTCCACAGGACGCCAGCCGCCGAGGCGTCGGCTAACCACGCGCTACGGTTGAGGCTTTGGTTGCGCCAAGTGGGCTTCGAGATCTTCGATGTACGCTCGGTCCGTAGCCCGTTCTCGTTCGGCCGCGGCGACCATCTGATCGTGTAGTTCAAGCTCTTGCGTGCGAGTTGCCAGCTCCATCTTGAGGCGATCCAACTCTGCCTGCTGCTCCGTGCGAAGGCCGGCGCCCCCTGCGCCGTCTTGCGCCTCGATCGCCGCTGTTTCAAGCATCGCAAGTCGTGCTTTGAGTTCGCAAATCTGGCGATCTCTTGCCAGTTGTTCCAACTTGAGCTTGTGGATCGTTCCTTCAGCGCTTTCCAATTCTCGGGCGCGCGCATGTAATCGGGCCTGCAGAGACTTCAGGGTCATCGCTGTCGCCGATTCGCTCACGGCAGGTCTGCTTCGGAACTTCCGTGGAAAATCATCCGTCCATGAACTCCGTCAAAAAGGCGTTCTTCATTATGAGGACGCAAGGATTTCGGGTTTTTGCACGCCGCGCGTTCGAGCGGATTCTTTCGGAGGCGCGTGCGATTCGGGATCGGCGCCGCCGAGTTCGCGACTGGCGAAAGGCGGTGCGTCTGGATGCACCCACCGAACCCCTGCGGATCTTGACCTCCGGCGTCCAAGCGCCCGATGTCAGCATCATCATTCCCATCTACGGTCAGGACCTTTTTACCTACAATTGCCTACGTGCGATTGCCGATCATCTGGAAGAAGATATTTCGGTGGAGATCATCGTCATTGATGACGGTTCGCCGAGCGCGACTCAAGCGCTTCTGGCCTCCATCGAAGGCATTCGCTCGATCCGCAACGATCAAAACAGCGGCTACATCGCGTGCTGCAATCGCGGCGCCGCCTTCGCGACCGGTGAGTTGCTGGTTTTTCTCAATAATGACACGCTGGTACAGAAGGGCTGGCTGTCGGCGCTGGTGCACCGCAAGCGCGCCGATCCCACGATCGGCGGCGTGGGCTCGAAGCTGCTGTATCCCGATCGCACGCTGGCCGAGTCCGGTGCGATCATCTGGCGAGACGGTTCGGGATGGAATTTTGGTCGTGGGTGCGATGAGGACGATCCCGCGTACAATTACCTGCGCGACGCCGATTACTGCTCGAGCGCGAGCCTCCTCGTAGACCGCAAGCAGTTTCTTGACCTGGGGGGGTTTGACACCCGGTATTCGCCTGCGTATTACGAGGATGTGGATCTTTGTTTTACCCTGCGCTCGCACGGTTTGAGAACCGTTGTCGAACCCCGATCGGTCGTCGTGCATTTCGAGGGCGTGACCGGCGGCATCGACGAGCGCAGCGGTGCAAAGAGATTCCAGCGGGGCAACCGAGAGCGCTTTGCAAAGAAGTGGGCACAGAAACTGCAAGAGCATGCTGCGCCTGCTGCCGCCAACGTCCGCGTAGCGGCCCGAAGACTCAGCGGGCGCCCCCGCGTTCTGGCAATCGACTCGTTCGTTCCGTTCGATGACCGCGATGCCGGATCACTGCGCCTCTTGAGGCTGCTCGTCCTCATGCGTGAACTCGGATGCGATCTGACATTTTATCCGCATGATGGCACGGCTCACGAGCCCTACGCGAGCCGGCTGCGCGATCAAGGCATCGAGGTGCTCTGCAAGACCCGGCGGCTGGGAGCCGCCGCACATTTACGCGAGCGCCTTGGGATTTTCGACATCGCCTGGATTTGCCGCCCGGAACTTGCGGCGATCTACGCGCCTCTTTTTCGGTCGCAGCGCTGCCAAGTCTACTTCGATACGGTTGACCTGCATTTTGTACGGCTGGAACGCGAGGAACAGGTCACCGGCCGACGCACCGGCTGGCAACGCATGCGTCAACTCGAGATCCGCTTGGCGAAAGGAGCTGACGCGACGATCGTGACCAGCCCCGTGGAACGCGGCTTGCTCCTGGCTGAGGGGGTCTCGAACGTGCATGTGATTCCGCCGGTGCAACCCGAAGCGCAGCGCTGCGCGCCGTGGGCGGAGCGCGCCGATGTGCTCTTTATCGGAAATTACACGCACGCTCCGAATGTCGATGCGGCAATCTACTTGGCGCGCACGATTTTTCCGCTCATGACTCAGGCGGTGCGTGGACTTCGCCTGCTCCTGGTTGGTAACGAACCACCGCCGGCCGTCCTGGCTTTGGGAAGCGATTCGATCTGCGTCACCGGGCATGTCGCACACCTGGAACCGTTCCTACAGCGCGCGCGCGTTTTTGTCGCGCCGCTGCGCTTTGGGAGCGGCATCAAAGGAAAGATTCTGCAAAGTATGGCGTACGGGCTTCCGACGGTAACTACCCCGATCGGCGCTGAAGGACTCGGCCTCGAGCACGGCGTCAACGCATTGATCGCGGATAGTCCTTCCGAGCTCGCAGGCTACGCGATCGACCTGTACGAGCGACCCCAACGCTGGGATCAGATTTCGCGGGCTGCAGTAAAACACGCCGCGCGTTACACTCCGGGGGCCGTTCGAAGCGACCTCAGCCGGCTTCTGGCAGTCGCTGATCACCAGGCATTCTCATCCAGTTTCGCTAAATAGGGCAATCACGCGTGATCGGCACGAACGCGGACAATTAGGGAGTAGAGCCATGGAAGAAGGGCCCCTCAAGAGTTATCCGCCGCTTGCCCCGATGGACGAAAGCTCGCTCGATGTGAACACGAGCTATGCGCAGATTCTCCACTTCGTCGAAGGCTCGCCGAAGGTCGTAGATTTCGGATGCGGCCCGGGAAACCTCGCGCGCTTCTTGGCGCAACGCGGCTGCAGCGTTTTCGGTGTGGAGATCAATCCGGACTCTGGGGGTCTCGCGCGTGAATACTGCGCTGACGTTCTCATCGCTGATTTGGAAACGGCTTCGCCGCTGAAGCTTTTCCCGACGGAGCGTTTCGATGTGGCGATTTTTGCCGACATTCTGGAACGTCTTCGCAAACCTGAGCGGCTGCTGGCCGAAACACTGAGAATTTTGGGCCCAGGCGGTTATGTGATCGCCTCGATCCCGAACATCGCTCACGGCGCCGTGCGCCTGGCGATGCTTAAAGGAGAATTCAATTACGAAGGTATCGGCGCACTGGACGAAGCGCATCTGCGCTTCTTCACGCGGAAAACGATGGAGACACTTTTTGAGCGCGCCGGCTTCTTCATCGAAGATATCGCTCACACGACAGCTCCCATTTTCGGGTCCTCCGGCGTTATGGTTCCCGCGCTCGAACGAGCTGACTTTAGCGATGAAATAACCGCCAAGATTGCCGCGGAGCCTGACTCGGACACGCTCCAGTTCATCGTCAAAGCGGTACCGGCGGCATCGTCCGAAGCCCGTCAGGCAGAAAACCAACGCAAGAACGCGGCGCTGGCCCTACAAGTGCGTGAGCTGGAAGAAAAACTGAAAGCGGCCGAGGCAGAGCTTTCGGAAAAACTCGATGCGCCCACCCGCGAACATTTTGCGGAAGTCCAAAATCAGCTTCATTTGGCCTTATTTGGGCCGGACGGCCTTGAATCGCTTCGGGCGCAACTGCAACAAAAGAGCGCTGAGCTAGATGCGCTGCGCGACCAAGTGACGGCCGCGCTTGCGCGCGAAGAATCGACCAGCCGCCGGGAAGCAAAGCTCGCCGAAGAAAACCTCCAGGCCACCGAATCGATTGCTTCATTGAAGAAAGGAAGCGACGAACGCGAGGCGACGATAGAGACGCTTCGAGCGGAGCTCGATGTGGCCGCGACGACAATTCGCCAAGGCTCAGCCGAGCTCGCAAAGCTGACCAACGAGCTCAGCGCAGTCACGGCGCGCGAAGAATCGACAAATCGCCGGCAAAACCAGCTGGCCGAGGAATACGAAGAAGCTATTGGGTCGATCGCGCACCTAAGGCAAGAAGTCGACGTACGCCAGGCAACGATTCGCGGACTGCGAACGCAGCTCGACTCAGCCGCAAAAGAGGTAAGGGAAAAATCAAACGAATCAGTCGCAAGCCGTAAAGAACTCGGCGCACTGCAGCGCGAGATCGCCCTTGAACGCCAGCGCATCGCCCGGTTGGAAAATGAACTCGAGTCGGGTGAAGGGGATCTCTCAACCGCGCTCGGCACGATCGACGGCCAGCGAGAAGCCATCGCTACCTTGGAAATCGAGCTTGAAGCGGCCAGTGATGACGCATCCCATGCGCAAACGCAAGCCCGCAACCTGGATACGCTTTATAACGCTTCTGAATCGGAGCGTCATCAGCTCAGTGTAGAAATCGATGAAGTGCGCGCCCAGTACGCAAAGGCTAGGCGCGCGAGCTTTGCTTCGGTTCGGGAGATTAAAAAATTGCGCCTGGAATTGGAGGGGCAGAAGACAACCCAACAGACAATGGAGCACGCGGCGCGCAACGCCAAGCAGCAACATGCCGAGGCCCTCGCCGATCTGAATCGGGCCCAGGCCGCCACCGTTGAACTTACTTCGCGATGTGCTCGCGACGAGTTTTATCTGGAAGAGATGCGCAAGAGCAAGTTCTGGCAGCTACGGAACGGTTGGTTTCGCGTCAAACGTGCCTTTGGCATCACCACTGATATTCCGTAGGCGCATAGCGCGCAGGGATTCCAAGCAAACTTCGGAACCAGTCCGCGTGCCGAGATTGCATGTTCTCTTTTTGTGCAGCCTGGCTGGATTGCTGATGAGCGCAAGCGCCGCTTTGGCGCCTGCAATGGCGACTGATCCTGCCCAACCGTTGGCGTCGGCCGGCGATGCGAGTTCGGACCTACCAAGTGGCACAGGGGTATATCGCGGCGCACGCTATCGAGACCCGTACTGCTGCTGGCTGGCCGCCGATGCCGTTTTTCACGTCTCCGTCCCGGCGTCCGCGACGAAGTTGACCGTCATCGTCATAGCGCCCAGCGTTGCGGCGGTGCGCCACGGCGACGCCTCGATCGCGATCCTGATCAACGGCAGGCACGCGGGCGACTTTAGGGCCTTAAGAGTCGGCGCAAATGCGTTAACGATCCCGCTGCCCGCGGATGGCGCCGGCAGAACCGCGACGGTAGAACTAAAACCGGGCTTCTTCTTCGTTCCGAAAAACGAACACCTCAACGGCGATACCCGCAAGCTCTCGGTGATCCTCAGGGAGCTCAAAGCGGAGTGACGGCGAGAGATCAAGCGCCCTAGGGGGCGGTATCCGAGGTAGGTTCTAAGGTGTCGGCTGCACCGGCCTGACCGCGCTTGATCTTCCGGAGTTCGGCGCCGGCCAGCTTCTCTCGTAGGCCAATTTTCATTTCATGCTGGCTTGTTCGCGAAGCCAGCTCGATCGCCAGGGCATCAAAATCAGGTAGCATGTCTCCCGATCCTTGAATGCCTCTGAAAAAATCCGAAAATGCCTTCAACACATACTTAAGCCGCTTGAATTGTAAGCGGCAAACCTTAGGCGGAATGGCAATAGAGGCCAAGAAGAGGATCGCCAGCGGAAGGTTTTTCGGATAAAACTTCTGCATCAAAAAGAGCATATTGCGAACCGAATAATAGTCGTGCAAATAGCTTTTGTGGCCGATCGAGCGACCTTCTTTGTGCCACACGACCGCACCGGGGCAATATCGCAGGCGCCAATTGCGCTGACGCATTTGAATGCACCAGTCCGTTTCCTCACGATACAGAAAATACGACTCTTCAATCAGACCAACCTCACGGATGGTGGCCGTTCGAACGAGCATGCTCGCGCCGACGACGTGTTCTAAGTCGAACGCTTGAGTTGCATGCGTGTGGTGCCGGCGGCCCCTGCCGATTTGGTGATCTCTCCCTGAAAAGCGACTGAAACGACCGCCGCCTAGCGCTTGGACCGCATGCGGGGAGCGATAGTGGAGCAAGGTCGAGCCGACCACGCCGATTCTGGAGTCGCCCTCTGCGCTGGCGACCATCCGCGCAAGGGTGTCGCGTTCGACCACCGTATCATTGTTCAGAATCCAAACGTAATCAACATCCGGCTGCGCAAGCGCGTATTCTAAGCCGATATTATTGCCGCCGGCATACCCCAAATTCTTCTCGACCCGGACAAAGATCAGCTTCGGATCATGGGTGCCGAATCTCGGATTCTCAAGCGCACGAGTATATTGCGCATAGGGCAGCGGCTTTGGAACGGGACGGTATGCCCACCGATGTCCGCCCTCCGTCACAGCCGATTCGACTTCTAAGGTGCCATCCGCCCACTCGCGTAAGCGCTCGGCCGAACCGTCGCCGGAACCATTGTCGCAAATGACGATTTGAATATTGCTATAATCCGCGCGTAGGATGCTTTCCACACATTCGACCGTGTCCGGCCAGCCGTTCCAATTCAGAACGACGATCACGACCTTCGGCGTCTGCGCGACGGGTGAAACTGCTTGAAAAAGCGCGCGAGCCACTAGAGAACGTTCACCCTTCTCATATCGGAGGCACAGACTGTTTGCATGGTCGGAACCGGACTCCAGTCGAAGTGAGGCCAAAAGAAATGAAGGCTGTTCACCTAGCGGATGCCTCGCCTTCCGGTAGCGGTTCGAGGTCACGGCGGGGCCGGTCCTTCGCAACCAGGCTGCTCGGTTTGGCTTCAATCCTGATCGCAAGCGTCGCGACGGCAGGCGCCGGTACAGCCGGCCCGCAGCTGGTTTACCCGCGGGGCATCGACGTGAGCGCGCGACCGCCTTCGGGCCTCTATCCCGGTGTCGATGCGGGGTCGTGCTGTTGGATGGCGCGGCGGGCCCAACTCGCGGTCAGCGTACCTCCGAATGCGAATGCCATGATCATCACGCTGTTCGTTCCGAAGTACGCGCTCGTCGGCACGCAAATGCAGACGCTTACCGCTACGATCGATTCGGCAGGCAAGCAAAGCGTGTGCTGTTTGGGGCCCGGCATTCATGAGCTGGCTTTCGCAGTTCCCTCTTCGCACGCAAACCCTATGACGATTTCTTTGCAGATGAGCACGACGTTCGTGCCCGCGCGCGTAGGCGAGGGCGCCGATCAACGCCAGCTTAGCGTGCTCCTGCGCGGCATAGAATGGCGCAACACCTTCGGGAACGGGCTCGCGTCAACGCTGCTCGATCCGCGTCTATTGGCGGCCTTTCTGATCCTCTACGCCGCGCTGTTTGTGTGCGCGGTCATCGGCACGTTCCGGCGACCGATTTTCGGAGCGGTGCTCTTGATTGGGACGAGTCCGTTTGCGCTCTACATTCCGATCGATGGCACGACCCTGACGCTGCCGAAAACGACCCTCGTTGCGGTCTTGCTCGGACTCGCTTTACGTGGGGTCAGCGGTACACTGCTGCGCGACCGCAGGCTGGCTTGGCTGCTGATCGCTCAGGTTGCATTTGCCGCGATGGTTTTGCTTTCGCTCTACCATGCAGCCGTCGGGGGGCCGGTATGGCGTGAGTTTCTCAAACAACTCCAATATGCGTTGACCGGCGTGGTCGCTTTCTTGGCCTTCCGCGCCGACTCACCCGAAACGCGCGAACGTTGGATTCGGGCTGCTTTGATGGCAACGACCGCCATCGTATCATTGGCTGCACTGTTCCAGCTGCGCAGCGGCGCCCCGATGGGCGTGTATATTGCCGGGGAGGCGTTTTCAAGAATTGCGGGGCCGCTCGAGGGCCCCAATCAGTTGGGGGCGTTCTTAGGGATTGCGCTGCCGGTGCTGCTGGCATTCGCGATCTCACGTACGGCACGGCTGCTCGACTACGCAGTCCTGGTGCTTGGATGTCTTGCGGTCCTGCTAACGTTCTCACGTGGCGGAGTCACCGCTCTGGCTGTTGGGCTCGGGCTCGTGCTCGCCTCGTTCGGCGCGGATCGGCTCAAGAAGGTCGCGTATCGCGTTGTGGCCGTCTTGTTTGCCGCCACATTCTTGCTCGCGGTGTTGCAGTTTGCCGGTGTCGGCTCGCCAGGACTGGCCCGGATTGCCTTTGGCGGAGGGTCCGGCGCCGAAGGTTTCAATGGCGGCCTTGGAACTCGCGCGCAACTGTGGCGCGGTGCGTACATTCTGTGGCGCAGTTCTCCGCTGCTTGGCGTCGGTGCCGGTAATTATGAATTGGAACTCGCGCAAACCGGTGCGCCCGGCGTACGAACGCACGCTAACAGCGTGTATTTTCAAACGCTTGCCGAGGAAGGATCGCTTGGTTTTGTGGCCCTGCTTGGGCTTGCAATCGCCTCGATTCGGGTTTTGACGGGTAAGGGCTCTTCAGTGCTGCCGACCGCGATGCTGGCGGTGATCGTCGCGTTGTGGTTTCACCAAATCACTGATGACGTGACCTTCTATCCGAAGGTGGGCATCCTGCTATGGACGATGCTCGGAATCGGCGTTGCGGCGGCGCATACGCCCGATTAGCGTTTTTTTCCAAGCCCTTCCGCCAACAGCCCGGCGGCGATGTGGAGCCCTAAGAATGCATGCCCTCGGGGGCTGAAGTGCAAATCTGCCGGCTCATATAAAGGTAAGGGGTCGACGTCCTTTTCGTAGCGCACGAGATCGTCGTAAAGATCGTACTGCAGGATGGGAAGATCGCGCAGCGCAGCGACATACTGGGTAATGATCCGGTGCGCGCCCTCATCCGGCAGGTCGAACGTTTTTGACTCCGGGTAGAAATCGGTTGGCCTTTGACGCACCACGATGTCTTCGGAATCAGAAACGTCGGACCCCAGATAGCCCCACGCAATAGCAAGCGAGGTGTGCGCAGACAGACTCGCCAGGATCTTGCGAACCGTCGCTTTGACCGCGACGGAGCCTTCGGAAGGTGGAACCGTGTAGAAGTAGCGCGTCCCATCTTCCATGGGAGCTTGCCAGGCGCTCAGATACATGATCACCGCATCCAGCCGTTCGGCGGGAAGAACGCTTTCGATATAGCTCGCCATCACCGGGAGGCTCGCAGCGTCTATTCTGATGGTGTGGCAGCGCACCGGTTTAGAAAAGCGATGCGATTCATTGAGAGCGTTTTCGAGGTGAGCGCAAATCGAATCGTCGCCCAGGGTGTCGTAGAAAACATAAGAAGCGCCAACCAGTGCTATCTCATAGTGATCGTTGTCGACCGCGTGTGAGGGACTTAGACCCACCTCCGAAACTCGCAAGGGCGGCAAAACGATCTTTCTGATGCGCCTATTTCCGGCATCCGCGACGTAGGCGACCCGGCCGTCGACCGCAATACCCATCGGGGCGTTGAATTCTGCTCGGGACAGCGGCCCGTCGCGATAGCCCGCGTCTTCGGCAGCTCCCGCCGTGAGATTCCCGGCGATCACGCGGGTATACGTCGTCCCGACGTAAGGCGGCGCGGGCAACCGAAGGTATCGGATCACTTCCGCATTTGCATCCGTGAAGAGGAATTGGCGAGCGTCGATCGCGGCGAGCCCGTTTGGCTCACCGAACGGTCGTAGACCCTCCGACTCGTAGTGGGAGATCACATCGTCTTTTCCGGTGGATGGATGATAGGGGCCAACCGAGGTAGGTGAAGTCGCCAGGACCACGGGATCCGCACCGGCGCCGTATGCGACGCTGGTGATCTTGTTGTCCGGGCTATTCTTGAGCACGATCGTCGAGAGGATCCCATCCCGGCTGAACCGGCGCAGCCCCCCTCCAACGTCTGCGATATAAAGATTTCCGCTGGAATCGAACGCAAGGCCTCTCGGGTTGATGAAGCGCGCGGTCTCGACGTTCCCGTCGATCGCTGGACGTATGGTCGGCCCCTGCATGCCATAGCATTTTCCAACGACGGTCGTCACCATATTGTTCAGCAGCCTGCGTATGCAGCCGTTAAGAGAATCCGCGATGTACAGGCCGCCATCGGGGCCGACGGCAAGGCCTGCCGGACGATTGAATCTTGCCTGCGACGCGGGCCCGTCGGCGTATCCACCGGCTACCGCGAGCCCTGGCGGGATCAGACTGCCGGACCCGGCGATCGTTAGAACCTTGCCCGAAGGAGTCAGCTCTCGAATCCGCTGCCCAGCTTCATCGGAAATAAAAACGGCTCCATCGGAACGTCGCACGGCGACACCTGAAGGTAACAGGAATTCTGCGTCATGCGCGGGTCCGTCAACGATGCCGGGCAACCCATTGCCGGCAAGCGTCGTCACCCCGGCAGATTCATACTTCGGAGAGTCTGCGCTCAGGCTCGAGTGCGCCAATAAAAGGAAGGCGCAAAGTACGACTGCACGCACCGCTAAAGGACGGATAAAGGCCACCCCGCTGTCTTATTTAAGCAGGGTCGCTTCGCTGGTGTCAGCACGATCTTTGAGAGCCGAAGGAGCCAATGGTGTCGGGCCGGCCTCGCCGTCAGGCAGCCGCTCGAGGAGTACGAAGTCTTGGTAGCCGAGCGATCCGCGCGGTACATAGGCCCGAATCGCGAACCACCGGCTCCAGTGTCCGAATACGTACCATGGGGCATGGAACGTCGTGTGGTAGAAGTCGGGAAAAGGACCGCCCGTCCAGCCATCTTCACGCAAAAAAACGATGCCCTTATCCTGCAGCTGCCGCCGCAGCGCGGCGACATCGCCAGCCGAGCGCGCGAATTCATCGAAGGCATGCTCGCCGTGTACGCTGAGTACTAGCCACCCGCCGGGCCTCGTCACCCTCCGCAGCTCTGCCAGCCAGAGGTCCTGGAGTTCCTCGTCGATGTGGCTGAAGACGCTGTGATTGTACACGAGGTCGAAGAAGCCGTCGGCGTAGTTGAGCGGCGGCATCGGCTGATTCGCCGTTACGGTGGCGTAGGGGAGGTGGTGCTGAGCCCAACCCACTGCTTGTTCGTCGATGTCAACTCCATGCAGAGCCGCTGTGCGGCTGAGGTCTCCGAGCCAGAGCATGATGCGGCCGCATCCGCAGCCGAAGTCCAGAATCGATGTGAACGACTGCATCTCGCGCCGCGCAACGCCGAGCACGGCCTGGATGTCTCTAAGCGACTGCTTCCCCGACTCGTAAAACCAGTGCCGATCGGTGGTGCCGGTGACCCGAGAAGCAAGGTCGTCGCCGGGCCAGGCCGTGCTGAAAAGCCGCACATCGTTCATCGGACTTCGTCGTATTTCAAGATTGTCGGACGTTTGCGTCCGCGTTGTTCTGGCAGCGCACGCTGCAAAGTAGCGCGCGCTTGATAATGATGATTCGGCGCAATCCCATGGTAGAGAACTGACTATATTCCGCGAGCAGGCGGTAGGCCTTCTCGCGCGAAACAGCGGCCTAGCGCTTTCCGGGGCTGCTAAACGGATGTTGTTCAAAAACCGAAGCGAAGCCGGCCGGGCTCTTGCAAAGCGCCTGCAACGTTATGCGCTGCGCAATGACGTGACCGTGCTGGGCCTGCCGCGCGGAGGCGTACCGGTCGCCGCCGAGGTCGCGAGTGCGCTAGCGGCGCCGCTCGACGTGTTCATCGTGCGCAAGCTCGGCGCGCCGCAGCAGCCCGAGCTAGCTTTGGGTGCAATTGCTTCGGGCGGCGTACAGGTCGTCAACTGGTACGCGGTCGAGGCGTTGCACATCTCGGATGAAACACTGGCGAGCATTGTCGAGCGCGAAGAAGCTGAAGTGGCGCGACGGGAGCGAGTATATCGCGACGCTCGACCCCCGCCGGATTTTGCCGGTCGAACGGTCATCCTAGTGGATGACGGATTGGCGACCGGCGCCACGATGCTCGCGGCGGTTGAGGCGCTGCGACAGTTGGCGCCCAGCCGAATCGTGGTTGCTGTGCCGGTCGCGGCGGTGGACACGTGCCGGGAGCTCGAGCGCGAGGTTGAAGAACTGATCTGCGCCGCAACGCCCGAACCGTTTTATGGCGTCGGCATGTGGTATCAAGATTTCACCCAGACTAGCGACGCGGAAGTCCGTGATTTGTTGGCAAGCGCGACCCGGGGACGCACGTGAGGCCGAGGGCATTTAAGGCCAAGTGGGAACCCCACCGTGTGGGAAAAAAGATCGGGATCCTTTTCGGAATGGAAGATACGTTTCCATGGGCATTGATGGAAGCAATCACCACCCGCAGCGGCGGCGAGATCCAAGGCGTGCCGGTCGAGCTCTCTTGTCTGCGCGACGATGCAGAGATCCCTTATGCCTTAATCTTCGACCGCATCAGTCATGAGGTCGAGTTCTATCGCATCTTTCTGAAGACGGCGGTGGCGCGCGGCGTGGACGTGATCAACAGCCCGTTTTGGTGGTCGAGTGACGATAAGTTCTTCGATAACGTCGTCGCGGCGGCCGTCGGAGTGGCGGTTCCAAAAACGGTGCTGCTTCCGCATAAGGACTACCCTCCGCGCACCGAAGCCAAGTCGTTTCGGAATCTGAAGCCGCTCGTTTGGGACGACGTCTTTGGGTATTTGGGCTTTCCTATATTCATGAAACCCGCCTACGGCGGCGGCTGGCGCGACGTGCACAAATGCGACGACCGAGAAGGCTTCTTCGCAGCCTATGAGCAGACGCGCGACCTGTGCATGATCGCACAAGAGGCGATAGATTTCAGTTCTTACTACCGGTGCTACGTTTTAGGGCGGGCGCGCGTGCGAGTAATGCGTTACGATCCGATCGTGCCGCACGAGCGCCGCTACCGTACCGAACATCTCGAAAGAGAGCCGGAAATGGAAGAACGGGTACGGGCCGATGCGCTGAAATTGTGCGATGCTTTGGGGTATGACCTGAATACGGTAGAGTTCGCGGTGCGTGCCCAGGTCCCGTACGCAATCGATTTCATGAACCCGGCTCCCGATGCCGACTTGGAATCCGTGGGCCGCGCAAACTTCGATTGGGTGGTTGAGAACATGGCCGACGTGTTGATCGAACGCGTTCGCAACCCCATCCCGTTCGAGTTGACCGGGAGCTGGACGCGTAAGATGCTGCCCTCGAACGTCGCCGCGGTGCGCTAGCGTGTGCGCGGCGCCCTCCTTTACGCTGGGGATCGAAGAAGAATTTCAAGTTATCGATCCGCAGACGATGGAGCTGCGCTCGCATCTCGCCCAGCTCTTTTCCGAAGGCGAATCGCGCCTTAAAGAGCAGATTAAGCGCGAGATGCACCAGCCGATCATCGAAGTCGGCACCGAGATTTGTGCCGACATCGGCGAAGCGCGGCGCGAGGTGACGAAGTTGCGGCGCGAGATCATCCATCTGACGCATCAGAACGGCTTGCGCATTGCCGCTGCTGGAACGCACCCCTTCACGCATTGGTCAACGGTGCCGATCACCTTACATCCCCGCTACGAGAAGATCGTCGAAGACCTGCAGATGGTCGCGCGGGCGAACTTGATCTTCGGCCTGCACGTACACGTCGCGGTCGAAGACAACGAAGCTCGCATCGCGATTATGGACGCCGCGCGCTATTTCTTACCGCACGTGTTCGCGCTATCGGTCAACTCCCCGTTTTGGCTCGGGGAGAACACGGGCTGGAAGAGTTATCGCACGAAGATCTTCGAACGTTTTCCCCGTACCGGGCTGCCGGATTATTTTGAGTCCTGGCGCGCGTACGATGAGTTCGTGAACACGCTGATTGAGACCGGATGCATCGATGACGGGAAGAAGATCTGGTGGGATCTGCGCGTGCACCCGCATTTTCCGACGCTTGAATACCGGATCTGCGACGTCACGATGCGGGTTGACGAGACGATCTGCATCGCGGCGCTTTTCCAGGCGATCACGTATAAGCTGTGGACGCTCTACGACCGCAACCAGGCATGGCGGATGTACCGTCGCTCCTTGATCACCGAGAACAAGCAGCGCGCCGCGCGTTTTGGGCTCGACGGGAAACTGATCGACCTCGGAAAGAGGAAGGAAGTCGCAACCGTAACGTTGCTCGAAGAGTTACTGGAGTTCGTCGACGACGTGCTGGACCACTTGGGATCGCGTCACGAAGTGATGTACTACCGACAAATCATTGCCAACCGGCCGGGAGCCGACCGGCAGCTGCGCGTCTTTGAGGAGACGAAGAGCCTGCCGGACGTCGTCGCCTACATCATCCAAGAGACGGAAACTGGAGTCACATAGAGTTTGTTCGAGTTCACCCGCCTGAACAGTTTAAGCGAACTGCCACCGCGCGACGAGGGCTGCATCGACGTTGCGGTTCTCGATATGAACCACCGCTGGCTCAACGTCGGGCACGAAAGCATCGTACGAGCGCTGCGCGAGTTAACGACGGACCTGCGGCCCGCGCTCGAACGCGCCGGCCTGCGCACGCGGGCCTTCTCGTTCGATGTGCGCGACCAGTTGGTCGTTCCGCAGCATGATGGGCGGTTTGGTCTGTACGTCGGCAGCGGCGGTCCCGGTCATCTGGATCCCCGTGAGAATCTCGGCCGCAACGAGGCGGAAATCGAGGAAGACCCGGCATGGGAGGGGCCACTCTTTGAGCTCTTTGACGCCATCAAAGCCGACGAGGACGCGGCGCTGATCGGCGTATGTCACACCTTTGGAGTGCTCTGCCGCTGGGCGCAAATCGGGCAGCCGCTCTTGCGCGGCGCCGAAAACCTTGAAAAGAGCATCGGCGTGCAGCACAACGTCTTGACCGCCGAGGCAGTCGCTCATCCTTGGTTTTCGCTTCTGACGCTCTCGGTTGGCACCGTCGTTCCCGTCGTCGATCACCGGTATTACGATTTGGTTGCGTTGCCCGATTCGGCTGCCGAGGTTTGCGTGATCGGAGTGGAGTCCGATGCGGGCGAGCGTGCTGCGGTGCTCACGATGGTCGAATTTGCGCGCACGCCGGGCGACGTGCTGCCGCGCATCTTTGCATCCAACCACCATCCGGAGATTCCCGGCATCGCCGCTTTGAGCCGGATGCTGCAAGATCAGCTTGCAAGCGGCACCGTGACGCGTGAGTGGTACGAATCGCGGGCGATCATCATCGACGAGTTGCGCAGCAACGAGCACGAAGAGCAAGCGCGGCTCGTGACGGCGGATTTTACCTTCGGTGCGTTGCTGCGCGCGCATCTCGAGCGACTGATAACGCGCCAGGCGGCCCGTAGTGGACGAACGGTTCCGGCCGCTTTATAACGCTGCGTTTTCGCCGCAACTGTATGCTCGGTACCAGGACGCGCTAAGGCGCCGCGTCGGCCCGGTCGCGTTTCGAATCGCAGAGACTCCCGTCTTTTTACCGCCCGCTTTTCGGGCCGTTTGCGCGCAAGCCGCCGGCGAGATCGTCGCGCAACTGTGCGAGCCCTCACGGATCAGCGCAATGAAGGAAGCGATCCCGCCGCAATATCGTGCGCCAACCCTGGATGCCTTGCCGCAGTTCCTGATCCTGGATTTCGCGGTCATTCGAGACGAGGCGCAGGCGTTGGCCCCGCGGCTGATCGAGCTGCAGGGTTTCCCGTCGCTCTTGGCTTTTGAAGTGATGCAGCGTGACGCGTGGGTCGAAACGATCTCGACCGTACCGGGCTTCGAGCGGGATTGGTCGGCTTGGTATTCGGGCTTGGACCGCGGCGAGTTCTTGAAGCTCGCCGAGCGAGTGATCTTGGGAGGCCACGCACCGGAGAACGTTGTCTTGATGGACCTCGATCCGCCAACGCAAAAAACGGCCGTAGACTTTGTCGCTACCAAGAAATTCTTCGGCGTAGACGCAATTTGCCCGACAGACGTGATCAAGCGAGGGCGCCGCCTGTACCGCAAGATCGTCAACGGCTCGTCGCGCGAAGCGCCCATCGAGCGAATATACAACCGCATGATCATGGATGAGCTCGAGCGCAAGCGCGTGAGGTTACCCTTCGACTTGCGCGACGAACTGGATGTCGAGTGGGCGCCGCATCCGGACTGGTTTTTTGCGTGGTCGAAGCACTCGCTGCCGTTCTTGGATCATCCGGCGATTCCCAAGACGACGCTGCTTTCGGAGTTGGGCACGTTGCCGGATGATCTCGCGCAGCGGTACGTCCTCAAGCCGCTATTTTCGTTTGCGGGCGGCGGCGTCAACGTCGCACCCTTGGCCGAGGATATTGGGCGAATCCCCGAGCGCGAGCGTGCGAACTGGTGCGTGCAAGAGAAAGTCGAATACACGCCGGTCCTGCAGACGACTGAGAACGAAGAGGCCAAGGTCGAGCTGCGCATGATGTTCTTGCGTCCGGACGATCGCAAAGACTTGATCGCGGCCGAGAACCTGTGCCGCCTCTCGCGCGGAGCGATGTTCGGGGTCGATTTCAACAAAGAACTCGGCTGGGTGGGATCGTCGGTCGGCATCTGGCCGGCCGAAGAAGCGATCTAATGTCGGAGCCCGATGCATTGTCACCCTGAGCCTGTCGAAGGGTGATCTGGCCGACATCGTCATGCTTCGACAAGCTCAGCATGACACCGGGACCACCACGAACGAATAACCTGGAAGGACCGAGGGCGATTAGCTCAGCTGGGAGAGCGCCTCGTTTACACCGAGGATGTCGGCGGTTCGAGTCCGTCATCGCCCATTTTCAGCCACCTGTCTTCCCAAAGAAAAGAACGAAACCATGCTAGATCAAAAACGCCACGTTGCCTGCGAGAGGTCCGACGGCATTGTCGAAGTTACGATGAACCGGCCGGAAAAACGCAACGCACTTTCGTTGGAGTTAATGGAAGAATTGATCGACGTCTTCCGCAGCGTTGGCGCCGACCGTTCGAATCGAGCCGTGATCTTGCGAGGCGAAGGTCCCGCGTTTAGCGCCGGCCACGACCTGCGCGAAATGCTCGATCGCACCCTCGAGGCCTATCGAAATACATTCGACGTCTGCGTGCAGCTGATGGAATGCATCCAAGCGATTCCTCAGCCGGTCATCGCCGAGGTGGCCGGCATCGCAACCGCAGCCGGCTGCCAGCTCGTGGCGACCTGCGACCTCGCCGTCGCCTCCGACCAGGCGCGCTTTGCGACGCCGGGCGTGCGCATCGGTCTGTTCTGCACGACGCCGATGGTTGCGCTGACGCGCGCGATCGGGCGCAAGCGTGCCATGGAGATGCTCTTAACCGGTGAGATGATCGACGCGCACACCGCACGGGACTGGGGGCTGGTCAATCATGTCGTTGCGCCGAACGAGCTATCCGCCAAAACGCTCGAGCTGGCACGCAAGATCGTCTCGTCCAGCCAGTTCGTGATCGGTTTGGGCAAAGCCGCGTTCTACGCTCAGATCGACCTCGATCAACCCAAAGCCTACGCCTATGCAAAGGAAATCATGAGCATGAACGCGCTGGCCGCCGACGCGCAAGAGGGCATGTGCGCCTTTGTCGAAAAGCGGCCGGCGCGATGGACGCAGTAGCGGGGGCCCCTGATGGTTAGGCTGGGAACGCGATACGCCGCGTTCATTCTTTTAGTTGGGCTCGCGGCTGCGCTTTTTGTCGCCGTCGAGCGTGTCCGGATCGAACGCGATACGCGCCATGTTGAAATTGCCATGGATTACAACGACTTCCTGGCACTCGCGCATTCGTACAACTATAAGCCGGAGGCATTTCTGGTCGAATTGCGGCGTGCCGGGTTGACGTCGCTCGCGCTTCAAGAAGAGCTTGGGTCCAGTGTGGGCACTGATCGGAACGCGTACGTGGCCTCCGGCGTCGCGCTGCTTGCGACCGCACGCCTTTCCCCGATCGCCGACCCGACGCTGGCCGCACTGATTCGCGACCGCAAGATCGTTCCGGACGAGGTGTACCTGCTCGTTTACGACCGTGCGACCTACGAAAGGTACATGAGTCAACTTCCTTTCCATTTCACTCGAGCCAGCCTGCGCGTGCTGCATTCTCCGGCGCCCTGGGTAATCGCGGTGCGCACGCAGCTCGACTATTTTGGAAGCGTCGGCCTCGGCATCCCGACCGATCAATTAGATTTGGCTCGGCGCTTGGATTTTTTCGTCATCCCGCGATTTCAGAACGACGAGCGTCTCGAAAAACCGCAGATAGCGGCGATGTTCGATTCGTTGCGGCACCGGGCACGTCTCTCGACCGTCGTCTTCTTCGGGCTGCGAAATCAGGTGCTGGGCTTTCCGGACCACATCCTGGACACCGCCGACGTCATGAAGGACCGCAAGCTGACGTTCGGCTCGATCGAAATCTACGATCCAAATCAACTTCAAAAAGGGAACGACGCGCTCGCAAACCAGCTGCCCGGGCGTACCGTGCGCGTGCAAGCGATCGCAAAACTAGAACAGGACAAGCTCGATTTTGACGAGATCGCCGCGCGCTATCTTTTAGGCGCACGTGAGCGCAACATTCGCGTGATTTACCTGCGGCCATTCGCGCATCAATATGGTACGCTGTCGATCGAGAAGACGAACGTCGAGATGGTGCGGCGCATTGCGGACGGGCTGCGGGCGCGCGGCTTTATGCTCGGGCGCGCTTCGCCCGTGCCGCTCTACCGAGGCAACAATCGCCTCATCGTGGGCGTGGCCGTCTTGGCAGTGCCGTCAATCTTCATCTTGTTGCTCGCGAGCTTGCAATGGTACCGTCCGTGGATTGGCGCGGCGGCTTATGCGCTGACGATCCTCGTCTACGTCGGCGGGCTCTTACTCCATCACGATCTGTTCGCGCGTTCGGCGATCGCACTAGCCGGCGCACTGCTCTTCGCCGCCGCCGCCTTAGTCGCCGTCGGCGGCGCGTTCAAGGAAGCGCCGGCTGCATCGTCCGGCGCGCAGATCGCGCGCAGCCTGCGTTGGACCCTGCTCGCGACCGGCATTGCGCTTTTGGGAGCGCTCGTGGTCGTCGGTATGATGAGTTCGCCGCTCGTCATGGAGGAGATCGAACGTTTTCGCGGCGTCAAAGCGGTCCTAGCGGTACCGCCGCTGGTGGCGCTGCTCCTGTACCTGTTTACCGATCGCTTCGGCGCGAAGATCGAGAATCCGCGGACGGCTTTCGCGACTCCGGTGCGCATCGGACCACTGATTTTGGGAGTCGCGATCGTCGCGGCCGCCGCGCTCTTGGTCACGCGCAGCGGAAACCAAACCGATATTGCCCCATCGTCATTTGAGTTATCGCTGCGTTCGGGCCTGACGTCGGTGCTGAGCGTGCGGCCGCGTTTCAAGGAGTTCGTGGTTGGCTTTCCGCTGTTGATGCTGGCGCCCGCTCTGCTGTTCGCACACCGCCGAGCCATCGGCTGGCTCGTCGCCATCGGCATCGGCGTAGGCCTTGGCGACATCATCGACACCTTTTCGCACCTTCATACCCCGATCGTCGTTTCGGTGTTGCGCGTGGTCAACGGCGCCATTATCGGCTGCATCCTAGGCGCGATCTTGATCGTGCTCTACCGCGCGGCGTTCGTGCGGCGCGCCGGCACGTAAAGCACCGGCGTGCGGTTTTTGCTCAGCGGGTACTACGGGTTTGGAAACTTGGGCGATGAGGGGCTGGCCAGCGTGATCGTCTCCGAACTGAAACGGCGGTACCCTTACGCAACGATCGATGTCCTTTCGGCGCAGCCGGAGGTCACCGCGCACGAGTTGGGTGTCCAGTCCACGCCGCGCGCTAAGATTTCCGCCGTGCGCGAAGCGATCGGCCGGGCCGACATCGTGCTCTCGGGTGGAGGCGGCCTGCTGCAAAACGCGACCAGCCTTCGCAGTCTGCTCTACTATGCGGGGATCCTGCGAGCTGCGAACCGCGCCGGCCGAAAGTCGATGATTTTCGCGCAGTCGATCGGGCCGTTGGATTTTCTGGGCAAGACGGTCGTTCGGGAGTGGTGCAAAGGCACGCGAACGGCTACGGTGCGCGATCGGCGCTCGCGGGAGTTGCTCGCTTCGCTGCTCCACGACACGACGGTCGTACAGACGTCCGATCCGGTTTTTCTCTACGATGGCGAAACTGCGAATCTGGCGGCGCAAGGGATTGATCCCGCCGCCCCCTTGATCGTGGCTTGCGTTCGTAAATGTGCGGGGTTTGCTAGCGGCGCGCGCGTGATCGCACGTGCCGTGGACCGGATGGCAGGCGTCCACGGCGCGCACGTCGCCTTTCTGCCGCTGGGCGGACCGGAGGATGCAGAAGCGGCCTCGACCGTCATCCGAAAATGCAAATCGAGTCCCGTGCTCCTGCCGGTTTCCGATCTCGGTCAGGCGAGCGCGTTCGTTCGCCGGGCGTTCGCGGTCATCGGAATGCGGTTGCATGCATTGATCCTTGCCATTCGTTATGGCGTGCCGTTCCTGGCCGTTCCGTACGATCCAAAGGTGAGCGCCTTATGTGACGACATCGGCTACCCGCTGGAGCCTCTGTGGACGCCGGAGTTCCGGCGCGGGCTCGACGATGCCGAGATCGACTCGCTGGTCGAACGGCTGTGGGCCCAGCGGGCGGCGTTGGCGGCTGCAATCGCCGCGCACGCCGAGCGGCTGCGGGCCCTGGCCACGCGCAACTTTGAAGTGCTCGACGAGCTTGTCCGAGCCTAAGATGGAACGCGATTATCGCGCGACGCTCAACCTTCCCGTCACGGACTTTCCGATGCGTGCCGATCTTCCCAAGCGCGAACCAGCGCGCGTCGCGTGGTGGCAAGAGCGGCAAACGTATAGCCGTCGTTTGGCGCGCAATGCCGATAACGCGCCGTGGATCTTGCACGATGGACCACCCTACGCGAACGGCGAGCTGCACATGGGCCATTTCCTCAACATGGTGCTCAAGGACATCTTCGTGAAGATCGCTCTGCTCGATGGACGTTGGGCGAAGTTCGTACCGGGCTGGGACATGCATGGTCTGCCGATCGAGCTTGAAACGCTGCGGCATTTGGCGATCGAGGATTTCCACGAGATCGATCCGATCGAGTTACGCGCGCGGTGCAAGGAACGTGCGCTGCACTGGCTCGACGTTCAGCGGACGACGCGCTTACGCATGGGCGTGTTCGGTCAGTTCGACCACCCCTATCGAACGATCGATCCCGAGTATGAGGCCACGATCGTCGAGGCGCTCGCCGATCTTGCAGCGCAAAAACAAATCTACAAAGGCCTACGCTCGACATTGTGGTGCATCCACGACGAAACCGCGCTCGCGGAAGCGGAGATCGAATACGCGCTGCGCGTTTCGCCCTCGATCTACGTGCGCTTTACGGCCGACGACGCGCAGCGAGCCGACATCCTGCAGCGCTTTGGCGAAGTTGCGCCGCCGACCGCAAAGCCGCTATCATTTTTGATCTGGACGACGACGCCTTGGACGCTGCCGGCCAACGCGGCGATCGCATTGCGTGCGGAAGCGCCATACGGGTTATTCGACGCCGGCTCGGAGTTGGTGATTGCGGCCGCCTCGCGCCTGCCTGAAGTCCAGGCGCATTTCGAAACGACCCGCCTGCGAACGATCGCGACAGTATCGGGCCAGGTGCTTGACGGCAGCGCGGTACGCCATCCACTGGCGGAACGCGATTCGCTGATCGTCCTCGCCGATTACGTCGACCTGGAAACGGGGACCGGCGCCGTTCACACCGCGCCCGGACACGGCGCCGATGACTTTGAAACCGGACTCAAGTACAACCTGCCGGTCTATATGCCGGTGGATGCGCGCGGCCACTTTACGGCCGAAGCGGGTCCGTATACGGGGCTGCAGGTCTTCGATGCCAACGCGCAGATCATCGCGGATTTAGGCGCCCGCGGCGCGTTGGTTGCGGCGCAACAGTACACGCACTCCTATCCGCATTGCTGGCGGTGTCACCATCCCGTCATCTTCCGTGCTACCGCGCAATGGTTCATCGCCATGGACCAGAATCGTTTGCGCGCCCGCACGCTGGGGGCGATTCCCGATGTCGGCTGGACGCCGCAGTGGGGTCAGGCCCGCATCACGCAGATGATCGAGAATCACCCGGAGTGGTGCATCTCGCGTCAGCGCACGTGGGGCACGCCGATCCCGGCGCTCGTCTGTTTGGAATGCGGCCAATCGATCCTCGACCCCGACGTCGCGCGCTTGGCGGCCCGGCGGTTTCGCAGCGAAGGCGCCGATGCGTGGTACCGCGACGACGTTTCGACGTTCTTGCCAGCGGACTTTGCGTGTCCCAATTGCGGTTCCAACCGACTCGAAAAAGAGAAAAACATCGTCGACATCTGGTTCGAGTCCGGCGTTACACACCTCGCCGTGCTCGGCAAGGATGGCATTCCTTGGCCCGCAGACGTTGTGCTCGAAGGCGGCGACCAATACCGCGGCTGGTTTCGCAGCTCGCTCGTCACGGCAATCGCCATAAAACATGGCCCACCCTACCGCCATGTGATCAAGAACGGCTGGGTCAACGACGCCGAGGGCAGAGCGATGTCCAAATCGCTCGGCAACTACATCGCGGCCGCCGATGCGATGCACAAATTTGGCGCGGATGTTCTACGTTTGTGGGCGGCGTCGGTCGAATTTATCGACGACGTCCGCTTCGGTGACGCACTGGTCGAACAAGTCGGCCACGTCTATCGCAACATCCGCTATCGCCTGCGCTTTCTGCTTTCGGCGCTGAGTGATTTTCGGCCCGAGATGATCGTACCGCGCGAGCGGATGCATCCTTTCGATCGAGCCGCCTGTTGCGCCGCCGACGAATGGGTCGGTCGCGTTCGCTCGCAGTATGCCGCTTACAACCTGCACGACGCCTACCTGTCGATCCTCGCGTTCGAGGGAGAGGATCTCTCGCGGTTTTATCTCGATGCGCTCAAGGACCCGCTGTATTGCGAGCTGCCCGACTCCCTGCGTCGGCGTAGCGCGCAGAGCGCCTTGTGGCACATCTTTACCTTATTTGTGGGGGCTCTTGCGCCGGTGCTCTCCTTTACAGCGGAAGAGGCCTGGCAGTCTTTGCCTGATCCGCTGCGGGGCGAGTTTGAAAGCGTGTTCGATCTCGACCCGCCGCACCCCACGCCGGTCGATCAAGCAACGCTGGAGTTATGGCGCGCGCTACGCGGGTTGCGCGCGCAAGTCGCATCTTGCGAGGGCCTGCGCGACTACGAAGCCCGCGCGGTGATCGAAGCCGGCGGCCCGATGTTCGAGCAGCTTACGGAGCTCGGCGACGATCTGCGCGAGGCGCTCGTCGTTTCGCACGTTGAGCTCCTCAAGGCCGACGAGGAGGGCGTTCGCTTGCAGCCGCTGCAGCCGGCCGAAGGCAAAAAATGCCGCCGGTGCTGGAAACTCTTGGCGCTGGGCAGCGATCCGGCCCATCCGGACTTGTGCGCGCACTGCGCGGCGATCGTGCAAGAGTTGGACAGGCGCAAGACCAGCTCCGGATAATCCCGTGTCACACTTCGACAAGCTCAGCGTGACACGGGGAATCACTCGAGCACGAAGGTGTCAACGTAACGCGTAACCGTCGAAGCGACACACGATAGATCGGTGTCACACTGAGCTTGTCGAAGTGTGGCCTGTCGTTATCGTGACTCGTGAGATTCACACGATAAGAAGGCCGCGCTCGTCGCTGGAGACTTTGTGCCCGTCCGGCCATTATCTCAAGGTCACACTTCGACAAGCTCAGTGTGACACGGGAAGGGCCTCAGAGGATCTCGGTTGGCCGATCAACCCAGCGACTTTGCGGCTAGATTGAGCCACAATCTCCAATGTGGCCCACTCCGGCGGTTGCGATCTTGCTCGAAACTTTGCAGTAGCGACTTCGTTACTTCAACGTCTGACCAATCTCGCTCACGTCGCGCAAAAGCGACAATGACATCAAAAACTTCCTCGGTGTTCTTTTCTTTCGCAGAGCCCCATTCCTCAGCCCATTCCGACGGCAGCGCCGGATCACTCGTCGCTATCTTACCATCGAGCCAGACTCGCTCTTCCATCTCGAAAGAGAGCTCCTCGAAATCCACCGACTTAGATGCACGCCCTGCATTGTCAAAGAATTCACGAGCTGCGGCAAATCCTTGTGTGCGCGTCATTCGAATTGATTCACAGTTATCACCGCTCTTCGACGAGTTCGGGGTGACCCGCCGAAACTTGCGCGAGCGTGCGATCCCGAAAGGAGCTCCATCGTCCCGCGCCGACCGCCTCGCGAGCTTGCGTTAAGAGTGCGTTGAGCAAAAAAACGTTGTGGTGCGAAAGCAGGCGCGCGCCCAACATCTCGCCGGAGCGGCTCAAATGCGAGAGATACGCGCGCGTAAAGGTCGCGCAAACCGAGCAACCGCAATCTGCATCGAGTGGCGCGTAATCGAATCGGAACTCGGCGTTGCGAATGTTCAGCTCGCCGGATCTGGTCATCGCTCGACCGTTGCGCCCGCAGCGGGTTGGGTACACGCAATCGAACAGGTCGATCCCGCCGTCGACGGCCATCATGAGGTCGGCGACCGTCCCGACGCCCATCAAATAGCGCGGCTTATCCTCCGGCAGCAAGGCTGCGCAAAAGCGAGCGGTGCGATACATGTCATCGCGGCTCTCGCCTACCGAGAGTCCTCCGATCGCGTAGCCGTCGAACTCGAGCGCGGTCAGTTCGCGCGCACTTTGTTCGCGCAGTTCGTGATCCAAACCGCCCTGCACGATAGCGAAGAGCGCCGTCTGCGGCCGCCGGCGAGCTTCAAGGGCGGTCTGCGCCCACTGGGTCGTCAGCTTGACTGCCGCTGCCAGTTCCGGTTGTTGTGCCGGCAACTTTACGCAGACGTCGAGCACCATCGCGACGTCTGCGCCCAGCGCTTCCTCGAATTCTATGACGTTGGCGGGCGTAAAGCGGTGCTGGCTCCCGTCTATATGCGATGAAAACGTCACGCCCGCGGGATCAATACTGCGGCGGGTTTCCAAACTGAACACTTGAAAGCCGCCGCTGTCCATCAGAATCGGGCCGGGCCAACCCATGAACCGGTGCAACCCACCCGCCTGTACAATCACCTCGCGCCCCGGACGCAGCCACAGGTGGTAGGTGTTGGCCAAGAGGATCTGCGTGCCGATTTCCTGGAGCTCGATCGGCGTCAATCCCTTTACCGTTGCGGCGGTACCGACGGGCATAAACGCGGGCGTCTCGACCGCGCCGTGCGCCAGGCGCAAGAGTCCGCGACGTGCCGATTGGTCGCGAGCTGCGAGCGCGAACTCGGCCACTAAAGCGACGCTTTCGCTACGCTATATTCCGTCGGCGGGGGCACCTCGAACTCCAGCTGCTCTTGCGTGTGGGGATGTTGAAAACTCAGGCGCCATGCGTGGAGCGCCTGACCGGGCAACGGAGCGTGCGGATCGCTGCGGCCGTAGAGTGGATCGTTTAAGAGTGGATGGCCAAGCGCGGACATGTGCACGCGAATCTGATGCGTGCGCCCCGTCTCTAGGGTAAAGCGCAGCTCCGCGGCATTGCGGAAGCGTTCGCGCACTTCGTAATGCGTGACGGCCGGCTTGCCTCCGGCGACGATCGCATACCTCAACCGGTTTCTCGGGTCGCGGCCGATCGGACCGTCGACCGTCCCGCGCGGAGGGCGCGGTATACCCGTCACCAGGCCGAGGTATTCGCGCTGGACCTGACGCCGCGCCATCGCCTTCGAGAGCGCAGCCAACGCGCGCGGCGTTTTCGCTACGACGAGCAAGCCCGAGGTGTCGCGGTCCAGCCGGTGTACCAAGCCGGGGCGCAAGGCATCACCCGGCAACGAACCGGTATGAGCGAGCAGCGCATTGGCGAGCGTGCCGCTGGTCGCGCCGCGCGCCGGATGAGTCGTCATGCCGGCCGGTTTGTCGACGACGATGACGTCCTCGTCTTCGTAGAGGATCGAGAGGTCGATCGCTTCCGGATGCACGACCAGCGGCGGCCGCTCCGGCAGCGTGAACTCGAGCGTATTACCCGTGCCAAGGTGCGCGGAGCCCTTGATCTCAGCTCCGTCGAGAACGACGCCGCCGTGCTTGAACGCCTCGGCCACGAGGGAGCGCGAGACGCCGGCGACCTGCGCGATGACCCGGTCCGCTCGCTGACCGGCTTCTTCAGGCGTGACGACGTGTCGCAAGCGAGGAGAGCAGCAGCAGAATGACGCCGATCGTGATGCACGAGTCGGCGACGTTGAAGACGTTGGGCCAAATGCGGTAAAAGTCGATGAAGTCGATCACGTATTGATGGTGCAGGCGATCGATGACGTTGCCGACCGCGCCACCTAAGATCAAACCAAATGCCACTCTCGCTAGGACCGAGCGGTGCGCGGCATCTCGAAACGACAGCCAAAAAATCGTCAGTACGATCAGCGCCATCGCGATCAACAGTACGTTTGAACTACCGAAGAGGCCGAACGCCCCGTGCTGGTTCTGTTCGAACGTCCACTTGAGAAGACGGGGGACGACGATCCGGCTTTCGCCGGGAAGGAAGGTCCCAGCGACGATGTTCTTGCTCCATTGATCGGCGAGCACCACGAGTGCCGCCACGATCACGAACGATAGCGAATCAGAGCTTCGGCTGCGGTATGAAATAGTAGAACCAACTTGCAATTTTGTCGAAGAGGTTAAAGATCAGGACGAGGCCGACGCCGATCAGCACGAGGCCGCCGACGAATTCGATGATCGGTAGGAAGCGTTTTATCCGGCTCAAGAGCGCCAGCGAACGGTTGAACGCCGAAGCTACGAGGAAGAACGGAACCGCTAAGCCAGCGGAATACGCGAGCATGTAACCGGTCGCGGTTAGGGTGTGCTGTTGGGAAGCGATCAGCAGGATAGCGGAGAGAATCGGGCCGATGCATGGCGACCAGCCGGCCGCAAAGCCGATTCCAACCGCCAGCGAGGCGGTGTAAGAACGGTTGACGCTGCGAAATTGAGGCCGTTTGTCCATCATCAAGAACGGAATCCGCAAAACGCCCATCATGTTCAGTCCGAGAATGATGATAATGATCCCCCCGATGCGCGCGATCCACAACTTGTTTTGCGCCAGCACGCCGCCAAACGCGCTTGAGAGGACGCCCAACGCGACGAAAACGGCCGTGAAGCCTACGATGAAGGCGATGGAGTGCGCGATCACGCGCGCCCGCGCGGCGGCCTGCTGTTCCGCTCGCAGTTCTTCGACGGTCGAGCCCGTCAGGAACGAAAGATACGCCGGAACCAGCGGCAAGACGCAGGGCGATATGAACGAGATCAGCCCGGCGAGAAAAGCTGTGGCGATGTTGAGCTGCGGGTGGGACATATGCCCCAACATTCCCCGAGGCCGCTTCGGGCGTCCTGTCGTACCACACCAGCGTGCACTGGTTTACCTATCCCGGCATCGATCCGATCGCGTTTCGCATCGGACCGGTCCCCATCCACTGGTACGGCATCTCGTATCTGATCGGCTTTATCTGCGTGTACTTGTGGATGAACCGCCCGGCCGGCCGCGCGCGCTTGGGCTTGACCAGCGATCAGATTCAGGATTTTCTCGTCTACGCGCTGGTGGGGGTGCTCGTCGGGGGGCGCGCGCTCTTCGTGGTCGCGGACATGCTTTCCAAGCACAACGCGAGCGAATACTTTAGCCGTCCGCTAAACTTCATCGCCGTCTGGAATGGCGGGATGGCCTTCCACGGCGCCCTGGTCGGCGTGATCATCGCCACGCTGCTCTTCTTGCGTAAGCACCCACAGCTGCGGTTCGGGGTCTTGGCGGATGAGGTTGTCGTGCTCTTGCCGATCGGCATCGCACTCACCCGCATCGTCAACTTTATCAACGACGAACTCCCCGGCCGCCTCTGCCACCCGGACCATCCGTATTGCATCCTTTTTCCGGCATTTCCCGATGGCTACCGGTATCCGTCTCAGATTTTTGAGGCGATCCTCGATATCTTGACGCTCCCGGTGCTGCTCGTCCTCTACAAGCTGCGCCTGCCGAACGGTGTCGTCGCGTGGTCGTGGTTCACCTTGTACGGAATTACCCGCTCGATTGCGGAGATCTGGCGGCAACCCGATATCGTCGTTGGCGGGATTACCGGCGGGCAGCTGCTTGCGCTGCCCATGATCGCGATCGGCATTGCGATGGTGATACTGTGCTATCGAAATCGAGTTCGGACTGATGCCGGCCCGGCATAGGAACGCCGCGAGCGCAAACTGAAGAAGGGGATTCCATGGGGCTCGAGCTCGGAGCGCAGCGCGCTCCGGCGATGTTGCGCGAGCGGTATCGTGCACTGACCGACGAGCTCGCCGAGGTAACGCGCGCGGCGGGACGTTCGAATGTCCCCGTCGCGATCCTCGCGGTCACAAAGCAGCAGTCACGCGAGCGCATTCTTGAGGCAATCGATGCCGGCGCGACCGACATCGGTGAAAATTATTTGCAGGAAGCGCGTCCGAAGTTCGAGGCGCTGCCACGAGTGCGCAAACATTTTCTTGGGCATGTTCAGACGAACAAAGCCCCGGGCATCGTCCAGACGTTTGACATCGTGCAAAGCGTCGATCGGATCGATGCCGGACGCGCGCTAGCGAAAGCCGCGCGCGCGGCCGGCAAGGCGTTGCCCGTGCTCGTGCAGGTCAACATTTCGCCGGTGGAGCGCCATGGAGCCTCGCCCGCGGATGCGCCGCGCCTGGCGGACCAGCTGCGAGACGAGGGGCTAAAGGTCGATGGGGTCATGGCGATCGGCCCGCAGGGTTGCGACCACGACGAACTGCGTCGGGCGTTCGAACGGGCGGCTGCGGTCTTCGCCCGCGTCGGTGGATCGACGCTTTCACTTGGGATGAGCACCGACTGGCGAGAAGCCGTCGCGTGCGGCTCGACGATGATCCGCATCGGAGCGTCGCTTTTTGGGTCGAGGGAGGCCAGATTATGAGCGGGATGTTTAGCCGGATCGGTTCGTTCTTTTCGATCCGCGACGAGGACGACGAGGAATTTTTTGAAGAGTCCGGCGGGGCGGTCAACGTCGTGCCGCTTTCGCACGCGGGCCGGCGAAGCGGCGTCGAGGTCAGCGTGTATGCGCCGCGGTCCTTCGGCGACGTCGCCGAGATCGCGGATGCCTTGCGAGGGCGCCAGGTCGTCATCGTAAACCTCCAAAATGCGGATCGCACGCTTTTGCAGAGGGTCGTCGATTTTACGTCGGGTGCGGCCTACACTCTGGACGGGAAGATCCAAAAGCTCGCCGAGGCGATTTACCTCATCGTGCCGGCGGGTGTCGTGATCAACGCCGCCGGTTTGCGCGACATGATGATGAACGACGGCATGCCCGACTTCATGAATCGAGGGTAAGGAATGCAACGCATCACGCCAGTCGACATTCAACATAAGACCTTCAAGAAAGCGCTGCAGGGATACGACCGCGCAGAAGTCGACCAGTTTTTGGACGAAGTGATCGAAACGCTCGAAGACGACGCGCAGGACAAGGCAGCGCTGCACGCCGAGATTGCCGATCTCAAGGAGCGCATCAGCCATTTCAAATCGATGGAGGAATCGCTGCAGAACACCCTCGTGCTCGCGCAGCGCACTGCCGACGAAGTGAAGGCCTCTGCCCATAAGGAAGCCGACCTGATCCGCGCGGAAGCACGAATGGCCGCTGAGCGCGAGGTCAACGCGCACGGTGATGCCGCGGCGGAGGCGCGTCGCGAACATCAGCATGCGCTGGAAGCGGCGGAAAAAGCGAAGAGCGAACTGCGCAGCCTGCTGAGCACGCACTTGGCGTTGCTGGAGAAAACGCCGGCCGCGCTCTTGCCCGAGAAGCTCGCCCACCCGAACGCCGAGAAGGCAGTGCCGATCGAACCGCCGAGCGCCGACACCGAGCGCGTCGAAGTGACCAAACCCGACCGAATCACGGTCTACTAACGATGCCGTTGTGACCGTCAAAGTTCTGAAGGCCGTTCAACTCTTCGGCGTCGTTTCGGCTGACCTCGCCGGCCGGCGGTTCATCGTTGACGGCAAGGCGGCTGCGGCGGTTGCCTACGGGAATCTCGCGCTCGTGATCCGCGATATCGATCCTGCCGAATGGAATCCCGAAGATCACAATTGGATCGCCCGGCAAGCGGCGGTTCATCAGCGCGTGCTTGAGCGGGCGATGCACGCTGGACCCGTCGTGCCCGCGGCGTTGTGCACGGTCTTTCGAGGTCGCGAAGAGCTCGACGCGCTCGTTCGCAGCAATGCGGATCGGTGGCGCAAAGCGCTCGCGCGGCTCGCCGGCAAACAGGAGTGGTGTCTGCACGTGTACTGCGGCCCGCACGTAGCATCGCACCACGAACCCTACGTGATGCGCGTCGCACCCGCCGCCGCTCAGACGGCCGCCTGGGAAGGCCGCAGCGGCGAACACTTGGGTGCCCTTTGGAAGGCCTGTAGCTCGCTAGCGTCGGCGTCGCGGCGGGTCGAACCACTTCCGAATCCGCACTACCTGTTCGGAGCGACCTTCTTGCTGCGCCGCTTGAGGATCCGCGAATTTCGCGCGGCGCTTTTGCGATTTGCGGGTACGGCGCGGGAACTGGGGCTGACGTACTATCTAGACGGCCCCCACCCACCATTCACGTTCGTCTGAGGGCTCTTTTCACGCAGGTCGTTGTTGTCCAAACCCTTGCGTACGGAATAGAGTACGCGGCGGGTTTGGCCGCCTAGACCTGCGCGAAAATAGCACCTCAGCGGGGTTGCGTTGCTCTTGTGGGTTTGCGTTGCTCTTGGCACTCTGAGCCGTTTATCTTGTCACCCTGAGCTTGTCGAAGGGCAACCGTAATCTTGTCCGTTGCCGAGGTCCCGTGTCACCCTGAGCTTGCTTGTGCCCGAATGGGTATCGAAGGGCGACCGCGATCGCGGCGCTTCGACAGGCTCAGCGTGACAACTTCGTAAACTCGGGGCCCAGAGTGAACAACACGATCGCCGTTTTGCCTGGTGATGGCATTGGGCCTGAAGTGATGCGCGCGGCCGTGCAAGTTTTGCAGGTTGTGCGTCCTGATTTGGAGTGCATCGAGGCGCTCGTCGGCGCCGCAGCGCTGGCGGTTGGATTGCCGGCTTTGCCGCCGGCGACGCGCGAGCTGTGCGATCGCAGCGCCGCGATACTCTTCGGCGCCGTCGGTTTGCCCGAGTACGACGGCAAACCGCTCGAGGAACGCCCCGAGTACGCGCTGTTCCTCTTGCGGCGCGACTACGAGCTGTACGCGAACATCCGCCCTGTGCGTGTGTTCGCCGGGCTCGAACGCGCGTCGAGCCTGCATCGAGAATTGGTCAGCGGGCTCGACCTGGTCGTCGTGCGCGAGCTAACCGGCGGCATCTATTTTGGCCAACCAAAAGAAACGCGCTTCGAAAACGGGATCGAAATCGCGATCGATACGATGATCTACCGGGCGCCGGAGATCGAACGCATCGCACGGATCGCCTTCGAATTAGCGCGTAAGCGGCGCGGTCTCGTCACTTCGATCGACAAGCAGAACATCTTGGAAACCTCGCGGCTGTGGCGCCGTGTTACGCAACGCATTGGGCTGGAATTTCCGGATGTCAAGCTGCAGCATCTGCTGGTGGACAATGCGGCCATGCAGCTCGTGCGAGCGCCCAAAGCGTTTGACGTGATTCTGACCGAGAACATGTTCGGCGACATCCTCTCGGATGAAGCGGCGATCCTCACGGGCTCGATCGGCAATCTGCCCAGCGCGAGTCTAGGTGAACGCGGCGAAGCGGGCTCCCAGTTCGGCTTGTACGAACCGATCAGCGGCAGCGCCCCCGACATTGCCGGCAAGGACCTTGCCAATCCGGTTGCAGCGATTCTCTCCGGCGCGATGCTCTTGCGCTTGAGTTTGCGCGACGAGAGTGCCGCGGCGCGAATCGAAGCCGCAGTCGAGCGCGCGATCGCGGACGGGGCTCGAACCGCCGATCTGGCGGGGGAGGGCGAGATGTCTCTCTCAACGACCGCGTTTACGAAACGCGTTTTGGCCGGCTGCTAAGCTAGACGCGAGCGCTTTGCGACGTGATCTCCTGGCCGTAGTAGTTTTGCACGAGCATGCGCAGGGTCGCGTGCTGGTGCGGGTGATGTCTCGCCCACGCGCGCGTCCAAGCCCCGAGCACCGAGTCCTTTAGCGCCGCCTCGCTGCCTTCATCGAGCTCACTCCACCGTTCCGCGTCGACCGAAAGGGCCAGCGTCGTTCCCTTGATGTCGAAACCCATGACGGCCTGCGCTTTGTAGCGATTGACGAGCGGCTGCAACTCAGCCGTTTCTTGAAGGGTGACGATCCCTTGGGCCGTCTTCGGCGATTGCGATCCATTGCAGCCCGCAAAAACGACCGTCAGGGCGGCGAAGAGCGCAATTCGGGCGCGACGTACAGCCATGACTGAACCCCTTTCTGCAGCCCTCGGCGGCAATCCGGCGTTCACCCGACGGTAACCGTGCGCGTTTAAGGTGGCCGCATGGACGGAATCGCTTGGGCTGCCAGCGCTATGATTGCGGCACGATCGCGTCTCGACATCGCCACGGACAACTTGGCTAACGCTTCGTCCGATGGCTTTCGTCGTCACTCCGCGCGGGGGCGTCTTTCGTCGAACGGCGCGCGGATCGAGCGCATCGAGTCGTCAGAACAAGGCGCGCTGCGGCGCACCGGCCGCCCGTTTGATTTAGCGCTGGTTGGACCTGGGGATTTTTCCGTACGGGACCTTTCCGGGAGGGTTGTACGGACAAGAAGTGGCGCGTACACGCGCGACCGCTTCGAACGGCTGCGCGACGATGCCGGCCGCGTCTTGCTCGGCGTCGGCGGCCCCGTTCGCGTTGCAGCGGGCGCCACGGTCGAGGCGGATGGCTCCGTTCGCAAGGACGGCGTCGTCCTCGACCGTTTGGCGCTGCCCGCCGGAACGACCGTGCGCAGCGGTTTCATCGAGAGTGCGAACGTCAACGCGATTACGGAGATGGTCGACGTGCTGACCGCACAGCGGTCGTTTGAGAGCGCGCAAAAGGTGCTTTCGGCAATCGATGCGACGCGGCAAAAGTCCAGCGACGATCTCGCCCGCTTGAAATAGGAGACCCGAAGAAGTGAATCGCGCGCTCTTTGCAGCTGCGAGCGGCATGGCGGCCCAGCAGACGAACCTCGACCTCATTGCCAACAATCTGGCCAACGCGGATGTTGCCGGCTTCAAAGGTGCGGCCGCGACCTTTGGCGAGATTGCTGCGGCCGGCCGCCTTGGGTTGGGGACCGTAACGCTCGGGACCCACACGATTTTCGAGCAAGGCAAGTTGATGAAGAGCGGTGGTCCCTTCGATGTTGCAATCGACGGCGGCGGCTTCTTGCGGGTGCAAGATGAACATGGCCGCACGGCGTTCACGCGCGACGGTGCGTTTTCGCGCAACGCGAACGGCGCGCTGGAAAATGCCGGCGGGTGGCGCCTGGTCGGCATCCGGATTCCCGCCGATGCGATCGGCGTGGATGTCGCGTCCGATGGAAGCGTGACGGCGGCGATGCCGCACGGAAAGCGCGCGTGCGGGCGCATTCGTTTGACCCTCTTCGCCGCGCCCGAAGAGCTGGAATCGCTTGGCGGGACGCTGTTTGCCGCGACCGCACGCGCCGGCCGACCGCGTGAGATTAGCCCTGGACCTTCCGATAGGCCAAAGATTCGTTTCGGCATGCTCGAGCAATCGAACGTTTCGATCGTCGAGGCGATGATGCAGATCCTCGCCGCGCAGCGAGCTTACGAAGCCAACGCGAAAGGCGTACAAGCGGCCGACGAAATGCTGCGCATCGCCAACAATCTCAACCGTGGATAACGACGCGCTCGCAGCGGTTGGAGTGCAATTCGAAGGGCTGCTGATCGAACGGATCCTGGCGCCCCTCGAAGCCTCCCTGGGTGAGTTCGGCAGCCTGCCGCTGGCGCCGTTTGCGCAGGCGATCGCCGCTCGCGACGCGCACGGTTTTTCTGCGGCTCTGCGGCGTTTTCGCTCCGATGGCGCCTGAGGCGCGCGAGGAACAGATTCGCGCGCTCTTCGGACTCGTGAAGAAGATTGCGCGGCGCATCGGCCGCCTGGTGCCGGGAAGCGATATCGGCGACCTTGTCGGCGAAGGTTGCGTTGGACTGGTGCGAGCGGTCGATTCGTTCGATGCTACACGCGGACCGTCGCTCGAGCAGTACGCTAGCCGGATCGTCGCCGGCGCGATGCTGAACGGCATTCGCCGCTTGGACCCGGTTTCCGAACGCGTCCGGCGCGATATCCGCGAAGCCGAGCGCGAGCGGTATGCGCTGGCGACGCAAACCGGCGAGCTGCCGACGCTCGCACAGATGGAGGCGCGCCGGCCGGGGTTGCGCCGCGCAACCACCCACGCCTACCGTTATGCTCCCATTTCGCTGGATGCTCCCTTTCCAATGGGCGAGCGTCTATCGGGTGATTGGAGCGCCGATCCGGCATCTATCGTCGCTCAGAGCGCCGAACGAGAACGCATTCGGGGGATGCTCGGCACGTTGCCGCCTCGGCACCGGGAATTGCTGAGGCTGCACTACTTTAGCGGACAATCGTTGCACACGATCAGCAAATTGATGGGCGTTTCGCCGCAGCGCATATCGCAGTTGCATCTGAGTGCGCTCAAAGGACTTCGCAAGGTGATCCACCATGCAGCCGGCGCGCATTGATCTGCAAGGCGTAACGGGTGTGCCGGCATCGCCGGTACAGCCGGCGCCGCCTCAATACTGGATTGCGGACGCCGAACTTGAAACGCCGGTGCTGCCGCGCGATCATCCAACCTGGATGCGCGACGCGGTCGCGATCTCCGTGCAGGCGCAGCGGTGGATCGCGCGATCTCGCCCGCTCGCCATGCGCGTCCTGGGGTTCTGGGATCACGTCGGAAGAGCGATTCGCATCGCCGGTCGCACGCTGAGCGTCGACCCGGCGGGGTGTTACCGCATCGACTAGGGGATCGCGATCGGACTCGTCCGTGGCATCAGCAGGACGCGCCCCGTCATCATTTCAGGAATCGGCAGATCCATCAACGTCAAGAGTGTCGGCGCGATGTCGCCCAACTTGCCGCCGCTTTGCAGGGTGCCGCCGACGTTCTTGCCGATCAGCAAAAATGGCACCGGATTGGTCGTGTGGGCGGTCAGCGGATTGCCGTGCGGGTCGATCTTCTCTTCGGCATTGCCGTGGTCGGCGGTGATAGCGAGGATGCCGCCCGCATCGGACACCGCTGTGGCTAGACGCCCCAAGCACTCGTCGACGATCTCGAGGCTTTCTATCGTGGGTTCCCATTTGCCGGTGTGCCCGACCATGTCAGGGTTCGCGTAGTTCATGATGATGACGTCGTGTTTACCCGCGCGAAGGTCTTGCACGGCATAGTCCGTGATCTCTCGGGCGCGCATTTGCGGCGCAAAGTCGTAGGTCGGCACGCTGCGATCCGATGCAATCAGCTCGCGATCTTCGCCGGCGAAGCGGTCCTCTCGCCCGCCGTTAAAAAAATAGGTCACATGAGCGTATTTCTCGGTCTCCGCTAGCCGTAGTTGGCGCAAACCCGCCCTCGAGATGATCTCGCCGAAAGTCTCGTACTGCGGACGCGGGCCGAACAGAACCGGGTTGTTGAAGTCCTGCTCGTATTTCGTCATCGTAGTAAACAGTAGGTCGTCGTACGCGCGAACGGGGAAGCGATCGAAGTCCGGTTGGCTGAACGCCAGCGTCATTTGGCGCGCGCGGTCCGGGCGAAAGTTCCAAAATACGACCGAATCGCCATCGGCCACCGGCCGCGCGTCGCCGACGATCGTCGGCACGACGAATTCGTCGTCTTCACCGCGCTCGTGCGCCGCAAGGAGCGCCGCGGCCGCCGTGTCAGCCCGATAGTCGGCGACGCCTAGGGCGATCGCGTCGTAAGCTTTTTGCGTGCGTTCCCAGCGCCCGTCACGATCCATCGCGTAAAACCGGCCGTTGATCGTCGCGATCGCACGGGGATGGCCGGCTTCCCTCAGCTTGGCTTCGAGTTGCGCGAGGTAGAGCTTGGCCGAGCGCGGCGGCGTATCGCGTCCGTCCAGGAACGCGTCGACGGCGTAGTCGACGTTCGCAGCGGTCGCCGCGTCAATCAGCGCAACGATGTGCGCAAACGCGCTGTGTACGCAGCCGTCCGAGACCAGACCCATCAGATGAACGCGTCCCCCGCTGCGCCGCACATGCGTGAAAACGGCGTTCAGCGCTTCGTTGCGACCGAAGTCGCCGCTCGCGATGTCGGCATTGATCAGGACGATGCCTTGCGGCACAATGCGACCGCTGCCCATGTTCGTGTGACCGACCTCGCTGTTGCCCATGACCCCTCTTGGAAGGCCGACCGCCTCACCGCTCGCTTCGAGCGTCGTGCAGGGATATTTTTTTAAAAATCCGCGCCAATTCGGCAAGCGCGCGGCGCGGATCGCGTTGCCGTGGACGCGGTCGCTGCAGCCCCAGCCATCCAGCACCGCGAGAACCAAGGGTGTGAGGATCAACGCTCCGCCGTCGCCGCGTGCACGATTGCCGCGAATGAATCGGCAGCCAGGCTCGCGCCGCCGACCAGCGCACCGTTGATGTTGGGCATCCGAGCATAACTTGCCATATTGTTGGCCTTGACGCTGCCCCCGTACAGGATGGGCGCTTCTTGCAAGCCGCCCACGGACGCGCGAATCTGCTCCATCGTCGCGTTGGCGTTCTGCGGGTCGTCGTTGCGACCCGTCCCAATAGCCCAAATAGGCTCGTATGCCAGGACGACGCGCTCGAGCTGATCGTTTGTCATGCCGTGCAGCGCAGCCCGCGTTTGCGAAATGACCTTGCGCTGCGTCTGGCCCGCGTTCTTCTCGTCGAGGGTTTCGCCCACGGCAACGATCGGCGTCATTTCGTGGCGCAGCGCAGCGTGAGATTTCTTATTGACGAGCTCGTCCGTTTCACCGCACAGCGCGCGTCGTTCGGAATGTCCGAGGATGACGTAGCGGACGCCGAGCTCTTTGAGCATCAGCGGCGAGATCTCGCCGGTAAAGGGGCCCTGGTCTTCCCAGTGCATCGTCTGCGCGCCGAGCGCGATGCGGTCCTGATTTCGCAAGCGGTTCGAGACGGCTTGCAGTGCGGTGAACGGTGGAGCGACGACGACCTCGACATCAGACGGAAAACGCAGGGCGAGCGGGAGCAAGGCATCGATCAAACCAAGCGCTTCCGCGATCGTGCCGTGCATCTTCCAGTTTCCGGCGACGATCGTTTTCACGCGCACAGCGCGGCGATTCCCGGCAACGTCTTGCCCTCCAAAAACTCGAGAGTCGCGCCGCCGCCCGTCGAGAGATGGCTGACCTGCGAGGCAAAGCCAAGCTCGTGCGCCGCAGCTGCCGCGTCGCCGCCGCCGACCACGCTGAATGCGCCCCGCGCGGTCGCGCGCCCGATCGCTTCACCGACGGCCCGCGTGCCGTTTTGGAACGCCTTCTTTTCGTATACGCCCATCGGCCCGTTGAAGACGATCGTCCGCGCCGGTTCGATCTGCGCTGCAAAATCACGGGCGGTCTGCTCGCCGATGTCGAGAATCATGCGCTCGCCGAGTGCTGCAAGGGGAACGTTCTGCGCCTGGGACTGCGCGTCGAACGACGGCGCTGCGACGACATCGGTCGGCAAATGCAGGTCGGCGCTGCGCCCGGCAGCGTACTCGAGGATGGATTTCGCAGGTCCGAGATCCGGATCGCGCAGCGACCGGCCGACGTTTTTGCCTTGCGCCGCCAAAAACGTATTCGCCATTCCGCCCCCGATGCAAAACGCGTCCACCCGGTCGATCAGATTGAAGAACACGCCAACTTTATCTTTGACTTTTGCGCCGCCAATGATGCAGACGTACGGCTTGGCCGGGTGATCCACGAGTCTACAAAGCGCGTGCAGCTCCGCTTCCATCAGCAAGCCTGCAGCGCTGGGCAGCAAGTGCGCCAGCCCTTCGGTCGAGGCATGCGCGCGGTGCGCCGTGCCGAACGCGTCGTTCACGTAAAGGTCGCCCAGACGGGCAAGTTCACCCGCGAAAGCGGGATCGTTGCGCTCTTCGCCGGCATGGAAGCGCACGTTCTCGAGCAGCAGAATGTCGCCGTCTCGGAGTCTCTCCACGGCAATCTGCGCAGGCCTCCCGATGCAGTCCTGAGCGAATGCGACGGGCGTGCCAAGACGCTCCGAGAGAATTTCTGCCAGCGGGCGCAGCGAAAGTCTTGGGTTCGGCTTGCCGTCCGGGCGTCCGAGATGCGAGAGGATGATCGTGCGTGCTCCTCGCTCGCGCAAATAGCGCAGGGTTGGCAAAGCCGCGTTGACGCGCGTGTCGTCGGCAACGCGGCCGTCCGAAAACGGCACGTTGAGATCTTCGCGCACGAGCACGCGCTGGTCGCGCACGTCCAAATCCTGCAAGGTGCGAAGGTGCGTCAGCACAGCATCGTCTATGCGCGTTACGCGCGGGCAGGGATCTGTTGCAAAACCTTCGCGGCGAGATCCGCCAGGCGGCACGAATAACCCCATTCGTTGTCGTACCAGGCGGCGATCTGAAGCAAGTCGCCGATGGCGCTGGTCAGTTTGCCGTCGACGATCGAACTGTACGGCGATTTCTTGAAATCCGCGGAAACGAGTTCTTCTTCGGTGTATTGCATGATGCCGGCCAGGCGGCCGCTTTGCGTTGCGCCGCGCAAGGTCGCGTTGATCTCATCGCGCGTCGCCGCGCGGCGGATCTGCGCGACAAGGTAAATCATCGAAACGGTCGCAGTCGGAACGCGCAGCGCAAATCCATCGAAACTTCCCTGCACCTCCGGGATCGTGAGGTAGAGCGCTTTCGCTGCGCCGGTTGAGGTGGGAATGATGTTCGTCGCAGCGTTGCGAGCGCGCCGTAGGTCTTTGTGCGGCGCGTCCAAGATGTTTTGGTCGTTCGTATAGGAGTGGATCGTCGTCATGAAGCCGCGCTGCCAGCCGAAGGTGTCGACCAGTGGCTTGACGGCCGTCGCCAAGCAGTTGGTCGTGCAAGACGCGTTGGAAATCACGTGATGCGCAGCCGGATCGTATTTTTCGTCGTTCACGCCCAGGACGATCGTGATATCCTCGCCTTTGGCGGGTGCCGAGATGATCACTTTTCGGGCTCCGCCGCCATCAATGTGAGCGCGGGCTCTCGCGGCGTCGGTGAACAAACCGGTCGACTCCACGACGACGTCCACGCCGAGATCTCTCCACGGGAGCTTCGCGGGGTCGCGTTCGGCGAACACCTTGATCGGGTTTCCATCAACGACGAGGCTGTCACCGGTCACGTCAACGGTGCCTTCAAATCGACCGTAGTTTGAGTCGTACTTGAACAGATGGGCGCACTCGGCCGGGCTTGTGAGATCGTTGACGGCGGCGATCTGAATGCTCGAGTGCCGTTCCATGAGCGCTTTCGCGAAGTTTCTGCCGATGCGGCCAAAGCCGTTGATGCCAATACGCATGCGCCTACTCTTTACCGGAGGCGGCTGCGGCGGCCTTCCCCTGGCCACCGTGCACGCGCGCGGCGAGCGCTGCCAGCGCGATGAGCCGGCTGTTGACCGCAGATTTCGTGGCCGGCGGTTTGCAGCGGTGGCCCAATTCGGCGAGCGTTTCATCCGGATGCGCCAACCGCAATTCTGCGATTTCACGCAACGCGCGCGGCAATTTGCGCATCCCGTACGCCTCGGCAACGAATTCGATCGTTCGACGTTGCGCGGCCGCAGCGGTCGTAGCGCGCTCGAGATTTGCAACCTCGGAATTGACCAGTCGATGAATGCGGTTCTTGGTTTCTTTGAGCGCGCGAACATCTTCCAAATGCAGCACGGCGCCGTACGCGCCGATCGTGGAGAGCACCCCAACGATCGCTTCGAAGTCCTTATAGTAAAGTACGTAGCGCTTCTTGCGCAGGGTTCGCTTCGGTTCCCCAACAAGCGAGCGCAACATCCAGCCAAGCCGCTGCGCGCGGTCCTCGCTAAAGAGGACGAACTCCAAGTGGTAGCCTTGGCTAGCGGCCGAAAGCGATCCGGCCGCCAAGAACGCGGCCCGGACATCCAGAATGCGATCGCAGCGCCGCCGCGGCTTTGGCGGCGCCGCGCGTAGCGCCTTGGGAACCTCGATCTCATAGCTCGGCAAGCGGTGCAGGCGCGTACCTGCCACTTTATGGACCGGACGCATCTTGCGATCCTCGAGCAACACCCAGAACAAGCGCGCTACGGCGGCGCGCTGCGTCGTAAAGGTGCCGCGTTTGTTGCGGGCATAATGGGCGAGAGCACCGGCCAGCGCGGCGCGACAGTGCTCCGCCGCGGGCATTTCACGAGCCAGCGCGTCTTTGGTGTCGGCCGAAAGCGATCTCACGCTCTTAGAGCCACCCGGCCGGATCGTCGCTTCGCTGATCGAGGATTTCGTAGAGTTCCGCAGGCTTGATCCCGGGCCGCATGCGCAGCGGCACTTCTTTCACGCGCACGGTTACGAACCTGGTCGCGTAGTGGATCTCCAAGACATCGCCCTCTCGTACGCGATAACCCGGTTTGAGGATTCGCCCGCCGAGCGCGACGCGTCCGTGTTCGAGCGCTTCATGGGCCTCGGATCGGCGCTTCGAAAGACGAGCGAGCTTGAGGAACTTATCGAGCCGCATAGACGCTGTGCGCACTTGTAGGTACCCGGACCGAACGCCTCTTGCGCAGGAAGTCAAGCCGCAGGGCTGCGGCGAACGCACGGCCCCATGCAAGCCGCAGCGGCTACTCCAAAACGGCGCACAGGCGTCAACATCTTTGACGAATCGCGCCCGATGTGGCGATCGATGGCGCTCTTTTTGGTCCCGCTGATTCTGAGCAACATCATGCAGTCGGCTGCCAGCTTGATCTCGTCGATCTATCTTGGACGGTTGATCGGCGTTCATGCCCTGGCGTCCGTTTCGGCGATCTTCCCGATTCTGTTTTTCTTGATCTCTTTTCTGATCGGGCTTTCGAACGGCAGCACCGTGCTGATCGGCCAGGCGTTCGGCGCGCAAGATCAGCACACGATGAAGAAGGTCGCCGGCACGACGCTTGGCGTCAGCTTCTGGCTGGGCGTGGTCGTGGCCTTAATCGGCGTGCTGTTCTCGCACCAGCTCCTGATCTGGATCGACACGCCGCCCGACATCTTGGCAGACTCGACGCTTTATGCGCAGTCGATTTTCGCGAGTTCACCGATCTTCTTTTCGTATCTCGTCTATACGACGTTTCTGCGAGGCACGGGCGATTCCCAAACGCCGTTTTACTTCTTGATCGTGAGCACCGTCATCACGCTCGTCGTGACGCCCGCGCTGATCCGGGGTTGGTTCGGTTTGCCGACACTCGGCATCGAAGCCGCCGCGGCATCGTTCGTCGTCTCGAACGCGATCGGCTTTGCGGGGCTGCTGACCTATCTGCACTTCAAGCGCCACGCTCTGCGCTTTGATACGGAAACGTTTTTTGACGCATTACAGATCGATTGGAAAATCTTCGCGAAGGTCGTGCGGATCGGCGTACCGACGGGCTTGCAGATCGTAATGATTTCACTTGCCGAAATCGCGGTGCTCTCCTTTGTGAATCGATTCGGATCGAGCGCGACAGCCGCCTACGGCGCAGTCAACCAGATCGTGTCTTACGTGCAGTTTCCCGCGATCTCGATCAGCATTGCGGCCTCGATCTTTGGCGCGCAGTGCATCGGCGCGCGCCGCGAGGACAAGCTGGCGAGCGTCGTCCATTCGGGAGTCGCCCTGAGCTACGTGATCGGCGGCGTGATCATCGCCGTGTGCTACGCGTTTGCGTGGAACATCCTTGGCTGGTTCATTACCGCCCCCTCAACGCTGGGGATCGCCCACGGCCTGCTGATGATAACGCTGTGGAGTTACCTGCTCTTCGGCAACTCGGCCGTGATCAGCGGTGTCATGCGGGCGAGCGGCTACGTGATCTGGCCGACCTTTAACGGCATCTTTGCGATCTGGGGAGTCGAGGTGCCCGCGGCTTACATCTTGATGCATTTCTATGGCCTGCGCGGCGTGTGGATGGGCTATCCGATTGCCTTCGCGGTCGTGCTTACGATGCAAACGCTTCTGTACACGTTGGTCTGGAAGAAGCGCACGCACGCACGCTTGGTGTGACTGCGTGCGGCAGCGCTGGCGGAGCGGGGCGGCGCTGCGGCTGCGCAGGCCAAGGCTTAAGTGGCGCTCTGCTGCAGGTGACTTATGGGACGTACACGTAGCCAGGTTCACGGCGGCCCGTGAAGGCGAGCCGCTTTGTCGGGCAACCGGAAAACAACGTGCTGCCCCTGCACGTTCCGCGGACGCGAGCGGCTGACACATTGTCGCACTCAAGAAAGGCAAAATCTTGAAACCATATCTAATTCTCTTTGCGTTGACCGCCGCGCTAATCGCGTGTCAAGGCACGCAAACGGGACAGTCCGTTCCATACGGTAGCGCGGTTCCGCTCGGCAATCCCGGTACGGCGCTTGTCCTTCCACTTGACAACTCAATATCTGCCCCAGAGGTAGCGCATCGCACCTTGCCGCCAACCACGCCGGTGTATACGGCTTTTGGCGACTCGGTAACGGCGGATTATTTTACATACCTCGGAGTGACTACCTACCCCCAGCTCTACGTAACCGCCGGTGGATTCTCCGGCACACTCGAGAATCGCGCAGTGGGCGGGGCGGGAATCGTCGCCTACCAGTCATGTCACGGCGGCAAGCCCCTGCCGTATCTTTGGCAGCAAATCTCCCCCATGAACTTGCATACGACATTAGTCACGATTGAAATTGGCATCGACGAGATGGCGATTCGTGCGAACGACGCTTTGACTCCTCCGACGTGCAGCACGGACACGCCAGCGCAAGCAGCCGCGAAGATGCTTACGGAATTGAACACTGCGATTGGCCAAATAAAGACGAAGGTTCCAAACGCTAAAATCGTGCTTTTTAACGATGGAAATATCATCCATTTTCCCTGTCGATTTGAAGATGCGGACTTTAACTCGGCCTCTCCATACCCCCCCGGCCAGCTAATCGAGGAATCGCCCGAGCCCACGCCTGGAGGCGACGAATTTAGCCAAGAGTGCGGAACAAACTTTGGGCCGTACTATTCAGCGATGATAGATTCTTTCAATTCGCTGTACTCAAGCACGGGGATACTCGTTGTCGATAGCGCATGCGATGGGACGATCTATTCGTACGCGAATCATATCGAGGACGGCTTGCATCCTGACCAAGCCGGACAAAACGCTCTGGAATCCGATCTCGCAGCGGAGGTCACACGTCCGGTCGCACCTGCCGCAACCTGTTACTACCACACCTAAACGATGAACCACCCGAGCAGGTTCGTGGAAGCATACGATCTGTGGCGAGAACGCTGGGATGCGTGTTTTACGAAAACAACGGCGGACTTATCACGACCATAGCCCAATAAGGGAGAGCGAGAGGAGAAAGGATGATGACGTGTTTGAGGTAATCCTCTCGTGGCCCGCGCAGTCAACACGGTGGTCCTGCCGGACCTGAAAGGATTTTTACGCAACAGATAACCGTGACCGCCCTTTGATTGCGTTTAGACCGCGTGCTCCTTTTAGCGCGCACCTACCAGACTCGAAGAGATGAAACCCTGGAACGAACCCTAAAGACCTTTCCACTGGCTTTCGCGCTTGCGACCGCTTGCGTCTGCTGCGCGGCACACGCCGCCGGCTCGGTCCAAACAATTGGCGGGAGCGGGGCATCCGGGGTAGCGGACGGCAAACGATTCGACGCTCAATTTTTGATGCCGGCCGGGATTGCGGTGCAGAGTTCGGGCAAAATCTACGTGAGCGACAGTGCCGCGCAACGAATCAGAGTAATTTTCCCCAATGGCACGATAAAGACGGTCGCCGGAGGCGGAAGACCGGTTGACGCCGGTTTATGGGTTCCGGGTGACTACCGTGACGGTGCCGGACTGCAAGCTCGTTTCAATCGTCCCACCGGCATTGCGCTGGGATCGCACGGCGAACTGTACATTGCCGACACGTACAACCATTGCATCCGCCTGTTGCAACCAAACGGAAGCGTGACAACGTTCGCAGGTGATCCGCGGCACGCGGGCGACGCGAACGGCCCCCGCCGCCAGGCGCGTTTCACGCGTCCGCTCGGCATTGCGCTGGACGCGGAGGGCAATCTCTACGTTGCTGATGCGCACCTACGTAAAATCACTACGGACGGAATAGTCAGTTCCGTTGCGGTCGGCAGCACCCCGCTGGGCGTCGCGGTCAGCCGCCACGCGCTCTTCGTAAGCGACCTGACGGGAATCGTCGCCGTGACGCCCGATGGGAAAGTGAAGCGGTTCCCGGGTACGTTCTTGAAGGACCAATGCATTCTCGGTAACGCCTCATTCGCACAACTATGCGACGGCGCGCAAGAGCTTAACGGGGATGCCTCTCTGGGTTTTCCATGGGCCATCGCCGCACTCGACGATCACCGGGTTATTTTCACGGACTTGCGATCAAACACGATCCGTACATTGGACATCGCGACCAACACGTTGGAACTGGTCGGCGGGGAGCTCAATGAAGATACTTCGGCCGACGGAGGCGGTTTTCGCGATGGGCCGCTCGCAGTTTCGAGGTACAACGCTCCGTATGGCCTTGCGCTGGATCCAAGAGGTCGTGTCATTATAGCGGATGCAGGAAATAAACGGATCCGCGCGCTTCGCTTGGACGACGGCGCCGGCAGTCCCGCAAAGGCTCGCGTTGCGGTTTTCGGCGGGATGTCCGTTTACTACGGCACGCCCCGGGAGACATCGATCGAAGCATTGCTGGAGCGGGATCTGAATCAAACCGGCCATCGTGTCGCCGTCGTCGCTCTCTTCGACACCGACCCCGGCGGCGATCTGATGCAACGCTATCGACGCCACCCCGATGCGTCGAACGTGAACGCCGTCGTGCTTGATTTACATCCGCAGTTCGTCGCGGCTCTGCTTGGCGTGGCCGCCAGCGACTTGAAACACTCGCAATCCTGGCAGGGCCCGCTGAGAGAACAACTGGTGGCCTTCGAGACGTATTTGAAAACGCGCAACATTGGATTGGTTTGCCTGACTTACCCGATGCCGCAGGACTTCGCACCGCTGGAGGCGCCGTGGCGCGGCATCCTCGCGGACAGCGACGGAAGTTCGGAAGTCGCAACCGCCGTGGCTTCCGTTGCTCGCGAGAGTGGATTAGCGGTCGTGGATATGACGTCGGCGTTTCTCGCCGAAGTCGTTTCCCCGCGGCGTAGGCCACTTTTCGCAGTGGACAATGATTATCTCGCCGTGCGCGGGCGCGAACTGGTTGCGTCCGCACTATCGCAGCAATTGCAATCCGCCTCCGGCTCGTTCACCCGGTGAGGACGATCCTTCTGGCGGCCTTCATGATTCTGATGGCAGCCACGCCGGCGCGCTCGGCGGTAGTGACCACGCTCTCGGGGACCGGCCAGCCCGGTTTCGCGGACGGCCCGGCCGCGCAAGCGTCGTTTGTCATGCCCGCAGGCCTTGCCTTCGATGCGACGACGAAAAGCTTGTTCATTGCGGATGCCGGCGCGCAACGCATTCGCGTCCTCGCTGAGGGGAGGGTGAGCACGCTCTCAGGGTCGGGCACGCTGGATGAGCGAGCACTACGCGTCCCGGGTGGGTATCGCGACGGTCCGGTCGCCGAGGCGCTGTTTAACACCCCGATGGCGGTCGCGATCGACGAGCATCGGAGGCTGTACGTCGCCGATACGGGCAATCATTGCATTCGGAAGATCGAGAACGGTATCGTGAGCACCGTTGCGCACTTCAGTCATCCAATGGGAGTCGCCGTCGATAAGGCGGGAAATGTCTACGTTGCGGATCCCGTCGATGGGCTGAAACAAATACGCCCTTCCGGTGAGATTTCCACGATTCCACAAGCACATGCGCCGCTGTCCGTTGCGGTGCGCGAGGGTGCGGGCGGCGTCACGCTGATCGTCAGCGACATCGAAGGGGTCCTCGTCACGAGCCAAGGAGGCCAAAATGAGCGATATCGCGCTTTCCAAAAGATTCCCCAGGGCGTGAGTGCGCGGTTTGAGCACCCTGAGTTAGTGCACAACGTGCAGGGCTACAAGGACATCGGCTTTCCCTTTGCGGTATCGGTCTTCGGTCCGGCGAGCTTCGTGTACACAGACGTGCGTTCAAGCGCCGTGAGCTTCATGGACGAACGGGTCTCGCGCCTTGAACCGCTCGGTGGGGAATACGCCGAGAGCACGATGGCTGACACGGCGGCTTTCCAAGATGGCTCCGCTCCGCAGGCGCGGTTCGATGCCCCAATGGGCATTGCCGTGACGGATAAGTCAGAGGTCATCGTAGCGGACAGCGGCAACCGTCGCTTGCGCCTGATAAAGAACGTGGATCCACGCGACGCGGTGTTTCCTCCCGTGGATTTGTTGCCTAGCGTGCCTTTTCCCGCGACAGATTACAAGATCGCGTTTATGGGGAATTCGTTCATTTGGTACAACAACCGCTGGAACGATTCGATCCAAGGAATAGCCGAAAAGCGTCTGGCGATCGCGAGTCCGCATAGGCGGATCAGAGTCGTTCCGGTCGGGGCCAGCGGCGCGGTATTCGCTGCCTTTTCCTATGTTCGTTCCACCAACGGCTATTACAATATGATCGTGTACAACGTCAACTTTTACAACGCTTGCTATTCATGCCAGCCTGGTGATAAGGCCAATCGCAACGATCCGAAAGTGTGGAGCAAACCCTTCGCAGACGAACTACGCGATTTCAAGCGGTACCTGGACTCGCAAGCTATTCCGCTTCTCGTAGTCATCCATCCATTGCCGGACGAATCCTCGCCGATCGAATCGGCGCAAACCAACCTGCTCTTGCAGACCATAGAACCTGATGCATCGGAGCTTCGCGCCTTGCACGAAGCCGTGGTGAGTTCCGGCGCTCATTTTATCGACCTTACGTCGGCGTTCGAGCAAGACTTCCGGTCCCCACGCCATTTGCCGCTCTTCGGCACCGAGGATCCCCATTTTGCTACCCACGCCCGCGAAATCGTGGCTACCGCCGTGGCAGCTGAGATTCAAAGGATGTTGCAGATGCAAAGCCGCCCGAAGGCGCGGCGCAAGAGCTGACGCCGCGCATCACAACCCGGCCAATGCTCGACCCATCGATCACCTCCGCTTTTTTTCCTTTGGCACGACGCAGGTGCCTGAGGCGCGGCACACGGTGAGCGGCCCCTCTAAGAAATCGGCGGCGGTTGCGCTGATGTCCCCGCGCGCTGCGATGACTTTGCGCGCTTCGAACTCCATGCGCCGCGACGTGTTACCGACGCCGGTGATCCGTCCCGAGGCCTCGATGTAATCGCCGGCATACACCGGAGCCAAGAACTCAACCCGATCGTAGGCGACAAAGAGCCCCTCGTCGCCATCCATGCGAACGAGCAATTCTGTCGCCACATCGCCGAAGAGCGAGAGCATGCGCGCACCATCTACAAGATTTCCGCCGTAATGCGCGTCGCTAGCGCTCATTCGTAGCCGGATCGTCGCCGTTAGGCGGCTTGGATCTTGGCCAGCTGCCACAGTTCCTCCAATTCGTCCAGCGTCATATCTGCCAACTCGCGCCCGTGCGTGGTCGCGTGCCGCTCCATAAAGGCGAAGCGCCGGTAGAACTTCTGGTTGGCTTCGCGCATCGCCGTTTCCGCGTCGATTCCCATCGCACGCGCCAGATTGACGATCGTGAAGAGCACATCGCCGAGCTCTTCGCGCACGCGCGGATCGTCCTGCTTTTCGCGCTGCGCCTGGGCGAGTTCCGCCAACTCTTCGGAGAGTTTGTCGATGATCTCGCGCGCCCCGGGCCAGTCAAATCCGACGCGCGCCGCCTTCTCTTGCATCCGCTGGCCGCGCTGCAGCGCGCCGAGCGCGCGCGGGATCCCATCGAGGCGGCTTGCGCGCGCCTTGCCGACGGCCTCCTGCGCTTTGAGCTGCTCCCAGTTCTTCCACTGCGCTTCTACGTCTTCGATGACCGCATCGCCGAAGACATGTGGATGGCGGCGGATCATCTTGTTGGAGAGCGCATCGACGACGTCGGCGACGGAGAATCGGCCCTGCTCCGTCGCGAGTTGTGAGTGAAAGACGATCTGCAAAAGAAGATCGCCAAGCTCTTCACAGAGATCGGCGGCGTTGTTATGCTCGATCGCCTCGACGACTTCGTAGGCTTCCTCGATCAAATAGGGGATCAGCGTGCGGTGTGTCTGTTCGCGATCCCACGGGCACGCCAGGCGTAGCCGCGCCATGATTTCGATCAGATCGTCCCACGTGTGGTGCGATGATGCGGGAGGTAAGGGCACGAGCGATATGTTGAACGATGCCGAGAGGGTGGCGCGCGGCATCCCGGGCACGATTTCCGTTTTTGCCTCGCGTCGTTCGAGAGCACGCACGAGAACCGGCAAGCCGGGAAAATCGGAGAGCGGGTTTCCAAGAACGCCGATTGCCAGGTCGCCGCCGTCCAAGCTCTCGACGAAGCGCTCGATCTGCTCGGTGCTGCCGCGCACGAACAGCGCCGGGTCGCTGATGCCCGTGCGAACGATGTCGATCTGGTGCGCTTGCAGATACTCGGTCATTTCGGGCGGCGCCAGCGGCGTCAGCGCGCGCCCGATCGATCGCAGCGCGTTCAAGCTGCCTACGGTCAAAAGGCTCGCCTCGCCCGGGCCCAGACCGACAATTTGCACGAGCATCTTTTGCAAGCGTCGCTTTCGCGGCGGAGAGCAAAAAATCCCGATCGCGTACGCGATCGGGATCTCTGCTAGTTTAGGTCGCCCGAGCTGAGCAGTTCACCGTTATTTTGAAGCGGCCGGTGCGGGCGTTGTGCCCGGCGCCGGCGATGGGAACGCATCTGCGTACCGAGGATCCTTTACGTCGATCTTCGCTTTTGCGAGCAGCGATTGCAGGAAAGGCTGCACCAGCGGAGCTTCCTGTTGCTGGCGTAGCTGGTCGATGATCTGGTCGTGCGCGCTTGCGAGGGTTGCCTTTTGCCCCGGCGTGCGCTCCAGAACGTCGATGATGTGGTAGCCGAACGGCGATTTCACCGGCGGTCCGATTTTGTTGAGGGGTTGCGCGAAGGCGGCTTTTTCAAAGCTCGGCATCATCTGCCCCGGCCGAAAGAAGCCGAGATCGCCGCCTTTGTCCCGGCTGCCCGGGTCTTGCGAATACTGCTTGGCGAGATCTTCGAATTTGGCGCCCGATTTGAGTTTTTGCTCGATCATGTTGGCTTGCTGGAGGTTGGCAACCAAGATGTGCCGCGCGTGAACCTGCGCCGGTTTGTCGAACGCCGCGTGGTTCTTCTGGAAGAACTTCGAGATGTCGGAATCCGAGATGTGGATGTCTTTGCCGACCGCCTTATCGACGATCAGCTGGTCGCGAATCGCTGTACGCACGTCCACTTCGGACATGCCGCGCTGCTTGATTAAGGCGTCGAACTGCGCCGCGCCGTATTGACTCTTGAGGTCGTTGACCTTCTTGTCGATCTCGGCGTCCGTCACGTCAATGGTATTGTCTTTGCCGTATTGCTCGATGAGCATCGACTGAGCCATCTGCAGCAGCATGCCTTTTGCCACCTGGCTGCCTTCGAGCTTGCTATCGAAGTCGGTGCGGCTGATACCTTGCCCGTTGATCGTTGCAATGGTTCCGCCCGAGCACGCCGCGAGCGAGCCGGCCAAGAGCGTCATGAGTAGTCCCGCTAAAACGCGGTGAGCTTTCGCCATTCTGGAGCTCCATACGAAAAGGGGGTAAGCATTAAAAGCGCGGAGCCGAAGCCCCGCAAACGTCCGCGGTTTCGGGGCCCTGGCCCGCAGTCCTCCAAACGTGCTCACATTGCTTCGAGCAGGGCCCGCAGGAGGGGCATCCAGCGAGCTTCCTTGGGCGCGCCGGGATCCGGCGAGGGAGGCAGATCGACGAGCACTTTGCCGTCCGCGAAGCGGAAGCGGTTCCTCGTCAGCGATTGAAACTTCGAAATCGCGGCCGGCTGGAGTTGGAAGCGCGATCCCACGCCCAGCGTTAGGCGATGATCGTCGACGACGACGCGGGTAACGTTCTTCGTCAAAGCGACCGCCCGCAATTTGGTGATCTCCACGAGGTTGCGCAGGGGACGCGGCAGCGGGCCGAAGCGGTCGCGGGCGCCGGCTGCAATCTCTTCAACCTCGGCCTCGCTCTTGGTGTTCGCGAGTTGTTGGTAGACGGCAATCTTCTGCGAGGTTTGCGGAATGTAATCGCTCGGAATGAAGGCGTCGATCTTGACGTCGATCACCGCATGCCGATGGTCTTCGCTTGGCGCTTGGCCTCGCCGCTGTGCGATCGCTTCGCCGAGCAGTTGGCAATACGTGTCGAACCCCACCGCGCCAATAAATCCCGACTGCGCGGCGCCCAGCAAGTTCCCGGCGCCCCGAATCTCGAGGTCGCGCATTGCCACCTGCAGTCCGCTGCCCAGGTGCGTGAACTCGCGGATCGCTTCCAGACGCGCCTTAGCCTCAACGCCCAGTACTTTATGCGGCTGATATAAGAGGTAGGCGTAGGCCTGGTGGTTGGAGCGGCCGACGCGGCCGCGTAGCTGGTAGAGTTGAGCCAATCCGAACCGATCCGCATCGTTGATGATGATCGTGTTGACGTTCGGGATGTCAATGCCGTTTTCGATGATCGTCGTCGCGATCAGGATGTCGATCTCGCCGTCAATAAATTTCGCCATGACGGGCTCGATCGTGGATTCGGTCATCTGCCCGTGGGCGATAGCGATGGTCGCTTTGGGCACCAAGGCTCCAAGCGCGCGTGCGACGCCATAGATCGATTCGATTCGGTTGTGCAGGTAGTACACTTGGCCGCCGCGGTCCAGTTCTGCGTCGATCGCCCGCTGCACGATCGCATCGCCGGCTGGGACCACGACCGTCTTGATCGACATGCGGTTGAGCGGCGGCGTCCGGATCAGCGAGAGATCCCGCACGCCTAGGAGCGACATGTGCAGCGTTCTGGGGATCGGGGTCGCTGACAGCGTCAACACGTCTACGCTGGCGCGCATCGTTTTCAGGCGCTCTTTGTGCATGACTCCGAAGCGCTGTTCTTCGTCGACGATGATCAACCCGAGGTCCTTGAACGTGACGTCTTTCTGCAGCAGGCGATGGGTGCCGACAACGACGTCCACTCGCCCCTCCGCTAGATCCTTGAGGATCAGTTGCTGTTCGGCGCGGGTTTTGAAACGGGAGAGCTCTTCGATGCGCACGGGAAAGCCGGCTAGGCGTTCGTTGAACGTGCGGGCGTGCTGCGCGGCAAGCAGCGTCGTAGGGACGAGGAGCGCCACCTGTTTTTGATCGGCAATCGCCTTGAAGGCCGCTCGGATCGCGACTTCCGTTTTGCCGTAGCCGACGTCGCCGCAGATCAGCCGGTCCATCGGGCGCGCCCGTTCCATGTCGGCCTTCGTCTGCACGATCGCTTGCAGCTGATCGGGCGTCTCTTCGTAGGGGAACGCTTCTTCCACCTCGCCCTGCCAAGGCGTATCGGGCGGGTACGCATGACCCGGCGCAAGCTCGCGCTCGGCATAAAGCGCAACCAAACTGTCGGCGATCTTCGCGAGCGCCTCGGCGACGCGTCCTTTCGTGCGCGCCCAATCGGAGCCGCCCATCTTCGAAAGTCGCGGCGCCACGCCTTCGCTTGCGCTGTACTTAGCGATCTGATGCATTTGCGTGACGGGCACGAGCAAGCGGTCCGTGCCGGCATAACCCAAGTCAAGATAGTCTTGAGTCGCACCTAAGATCGTCTCGGCGCGCAATCCCAGGTACTGTCCAACACCGTGCACGGCATGCACGACGAAGTCGCCCACGCGTAAATCCGCCAGGGTAACGGGCACGCCTTCCTTGACCGCGCGGATCTTGACGCGCTTGGGAGGCGCGCCGTAGAGTTCGCGATCGCCGAGCACCCGCAACCGCAAGTGCGGAAGCCAAAAACCGGCTTCGATGCTGCCCTCGTCAACCCACGCCTCCCCAACACTACTGGCGTCACGTTGGGGACCCCGAGCTTGAAACGCCGCTCCACCTGCAGCGATGCTCAAGCCGCCGCCTCGCAGAATGTCGGCGGTGCGCGCCGGACCTGAGCTCACGAAGACGACGCGATCTCCTGCTGCGACCCAGGCCCGCGTCGTCTGCAGCATCAGCTCGATCTGCCGGTTGAAGTGATCGATCGGGCGCGTTTCGATGACGACGGCCTCCGCGATGCGCGGCAGCCACGTCGTGTCGTCGGCGTTCTCAATCGCGCCCATGAGCGCGATCAGGTGGCGGCTCTCCAGATGCGGCGTCAGCTCGCGCAAAGCCGGATGCGGGGCCGCAACCTCGGCAAGGAGCGCCTCGCCGACGTCCGATTCGCGCACGTCGAGTTCGCCTGACGCAACATTGGAGAGCAGCGCCCCTGCCTCGCGCGTGCGTTCTTCATCCAGCGCGCGTTCGAGCGCGCGCAGCGTTGCCGGCTCTTCGATCGCAACGATCGCGCTCGCGTCGAGATATTCGAAGATCGTGTCGCAGCGCTCGTATGCCAGCGGCGCCCAGGCCTCGGGAAGTTCTGCACCACGCTGCAAGAAGAGGTTCAAGGCCGCGCGCACTTGCGGCGAGCCCGCCAAGCGGTCAGCGACGCGTTCGCGCAGCGCGTTCTCGCGGGGGATTTCGCTCCATGGGATGACCGTGACGCGGTGCAGTTCCGTGCTGCTGCGTTGCGATTGCAGCTCGAATTCGCGAATCGACTCGACGCGGTCGCCGAAGAACTCTAGCCGTACGGGCGCCGGTGCGCTGGCGGGAAAGACGTCGAGGATGCCGCCGCGCACCGCGTATTCGCCGACCGCGCTGACGACGTCGCTGCGGTGGTAGCCAAGTTGAAAGAGGCGCGCTTGCGTGCGTTCCCAACCGGTGTCCGCGCCGGCCCGCAGCTCGAAGGGCAACGCCGCGAAGGTGGCGCGCGGCATGAAATATTGGCGTATCGCCCCGAGCGGCGCCACGACCAAACGCGTCTTGCCCTCGGCCAAATCCGCCAGCAGGGTCATCCTCGCGCTGCGCTCCGAGGGACTCTCGATCGTGCCGGCGTTTTCGTCCCGAGCGCGCAACAGGGCGACGGTTTCGCGCCGCTCCTCATCCCTTAGATAGTAAAGGAGGTCCGCGAAAAGGCGCTCCGCCGCATCGGCGGTGCCGACGACCGCGAGCATTTGGCGTCCGGTAGCACGTTGGATCGCCGCCAAGAGGTACGGCCGCGCCGCGGCTCCCGTTTCATGAACCCCATAGGCCGCTGGAGCCGCGGTCAGCTGCCCGAGCAACCGCTCGATAGCGCGGCTGGAGCCCGGCAGGGCCCTCAGGAGCATGTCGGCGAGCGGGCTTGGGCCCGGCTTTTCCAGGACGGTCATCTGGGCAATATCGATGCTAAAGTCGAGCCCGGCCTCTTGACGCTCACGCTGAACCTCTTACCGAAGGCGCAGCCCAAAAAGATTTCGATCAAGACGAGCTAATCGCCCGAATCCTGACGAAACACCAGACCCGGTGCTGCGGCGCCGGGTTTTTGTATGGCTGGTTCCATAGCCTACGGGTTAACATTCTGGCTCCTCGCGGCGGCTGCGCAAACGTACGCCGTCCATTACGACGTGCACCGGTTTGCCAACTGTCCTGCGGCCTCGCTGTACGCGCTGGCGAATCCCGTCGTGGGGCGCTATCAGTATCGGCTCGCCGGTCACTTAGTCGACGCGCGCGTTGAGCGGATCGGGCAGTCGAGCTTTCGCGGCGAAGCCGCCGTCAGGTTTTTCTTCGAACCGCGCGACTCTGCACTCGTTTTGCCCAGTTGGTCGTGGCCGGCAATGACCGACCTGGAACGTCGCGCGTTCAATGATTTTATCGCAAGGTTGCGCGTCCATGAGTTAGGCCACCGGACGATCGCCGAGCGGGCGGTGCAAAACCGTAGCGGGTCAATCACCGTGCTCGCGAAGTCGCAGGTCGCGGGGGCGCGTGCGCTACACGCGATGCTTTCCACGCAACTGCATGAACTGTCAACCGAGCTACTGCGCAAGGAACAACTGTACGACCGCCTTACCGATCACGGCATGCGTCAGGAGGATGCCGCGCTTTACGGTTTGCCGGCCGGTCGGGACGTCGTTTTCAGCTGCCCGTAAAGACGTTAGTGGCGGACGAAGATCGGGACGTCGACGTGCGTTTGTTTCCCGTCCACGGTCACCGCCTCGAAGTCAACGTGGTACGTTCGACCTTTATAAAAGAATGGAAGCTTTGGCATCAAGCCGGAGCGCTCGAAGCGCCCGGGTACAATCGGAGGAACTCCGAGCGTCTTGCCGGCGACGTGCACGTACACGCCGTTGGTGTTGATCGAGGTCAGGACGCGCACCAAGAGCGGCCCGCCGGCGCTCAGCTCGCGGTCGTTGAGGTCGATCTCGAGGATTTGCGGCGCCGCCGGATCCGGCGAGGCGTCGGGCATTGGCCTGAAGACGAAGTTGTACGTCGGCGACGGCGTCGGTGAGGGGCTCGCAGTCAAGGTTGGAGTTATTAGAGGAGACGCACCGGACGTCGGACTCGCGATCGGCGACGGCGTGGAGGTTGCGGCCGGCGCAGCGGCAGCCGTCGCCTGCCCCCGGGCCGTAAAGCACCCAATAATAACGGCCAGGCAGCAGACGAGCAGACCGACCAGATGTTCCCCGCGCGGATCCCGTTCGGGTTGCCGCCGAGCGTTCATGGAGCGGTTGCACCCGCGGGCTTTTGATTCCAGGGCGCCAGTTGCTCGAGCGCGCTGCTGACCCATTGCCCCACGATCATCCTGCCGTTTTTCGAGAAGTGAAAATCGTCTCCGCCGAAAAGCGCCGCGTGCACCGGCTGGCGCTCGTAATCGTAAAAGTTCGGCCATAAGTCGATCAGCGCCGCTCCGGACCTGCGCACGGCATCGTTTATGGCTGTTCCCGTCAGGTCGTTCGCGCCGCTGTAGTCCTGAGTGACGTGCGTGTAGGCAGATTCAGCGTGGTCGAATTCGTTCGGAAATGGATGCGTCACGACGACGAGCGGCACACCGCGCGCCGAAAGTTGTTTACGTAACTCCGCCAGGCGCGCGATCATCTGCGGTTCCCAAGCACTAACCGGCGGCAAGGTGCCGTGAGCGTCGGCGAACGAGGATACGAGGTTTCCCGTGTTGAGTTGCAGCACGACGAGATCTGCGGTGCCGATCTTCGCAAGCCATTCCGCGTACTGCGTTGCGACGCCGAGTTTTTCATTCCCGGCGATCCCGATCACGCGAATAGCCCGCGAAGCGAGTATGTGATCCCGATTGAGGCTCGCCTCGATCGAGCCCTCGATCGAATCGGGCCATTCAGTGTTGTACCAGACCGCGGAATTTCCAACGTATGCGATGCGATACTCATCGCGGGAGGGGGCGAAGCCCAAGTCGAGCAACCCGACCGCGGGCGCGACGGCATGGCGGTAATCGACGCCGGTGATCGCGCGGATGCGCCGATTGCCCGCGTCGGCGACGAGGAGTTCCCCATTGCGCCCGAGCGCGATGCCAAGCGGCGCATCGAAAAGCGAATCCCGTGCTTCACCGTCGCGGAAACCGCCGGTGTCCCCCGATGCATCATCGATCGGCTGACCGCCCGTTATGCGAAGCGTGCGATGCGCCAACTCTAAAATGCGAATCGAGTTCGTGCGAGCATCTGCAAACGCGACGGTGTGGTCATCGATCGCAGCCAGAGCCGTGGGGAAACCGATCGGCCTGCGAGCTTGAATCAGCCGCAGCATGCCCTTGGGTACCGCCGGCTGCGGTTGGTCAAAATCCACCGCCCCCGGAAAGCGCTCCGCAGTGCCGTCTGCGCGCAGCACGAGCAAGCCGAACCGCTCGCCGACAAAGAGATCCGGCCCATTTTCCGTGTCGTAGAGCGCGACACCGACGGCCTGATTACTTTCGGTGGTCTGACGTTTGATCGTCGTCACCACTCCCGAGACGGAGATCTTTCGCAAACCGGTCGCGACGTCGGCAACGTAGAGATTGCCGGCACGGTCGATCGCTAAGCCCTCGGGCTGCCGAAAGCGTGCAACGAGCCGGGGCCCGTCAACGTAGCCCGATTCGCGCGAACCGGCGTATGTCGAAACGGTTCCGTGCGGCGTAATTTTGCGGACGCAATGGTTGAAGGTGTCTGCGACGTACACGTTGCCGCTGCCATCGACGGCGACTCCCGTCGGATGGTTGAAGCGCGCCTGCGCAGCCGGACCGTCGGCATAGCCGCCTTCGACGGAAAGGCCGTGTGCCGGAGCCGCAGCCGTGCCGGCGATCGTTCGAACGACGCCGCCGGCTGAAAGCTCGCGGATGCGTTGCGCCCCCGCGTCGGAGATGAAAGCGCTGTTGTTTCGATCGATCGCAATTCCGGCGGGCATCATGAACGACGCGAGCGGAGCGCTGCCGTCCTGGCTGCCCCACGCGCCGCTGCCCGCAATCGTGCTCACTTGCGCCGCCTGGGCGCTCTGGGCTACGAGCAACACGAGCCCGACCGCGAGCAGCGGCGCGCGCAGGCGTGCGAACAGCGCGCGGTTATTGCGCTGCATGCAGGCCGGCTTGCAGCTTGTCGGAGACTTCGATGCTGATACCGGGCGGGAACTGCCCCCGTTGCGCGCGCGTGCGCCAATCGTGCTCGAAATGA